>JABUBO010000102.1_pt1 | contig 24427 bp, 19 predicted proteins | sample 7240361 | NCBI WGS metagenome assembly JABUBO01 (sample SAMN07256346, study PRJNA390944) | subsurface metagenome | isolation source: Methane hydrate marine sediment | place: Pacific Ocean: Eastern North Pacific, ODP site
AGGTGAAGAGTGATGATTCGATTATAACAATTAAAGGAAAGCGAATCATAATTGCTACTGGAAGCTGCCCTGCAATGATTCCGGCATTTAATATTGATCATGAGCGAATTTTATCTAGTGATGATATTCTTGCTCCAAATTTTAAAATAGTTCCCAAAAGTCTTTTAGTAATTGGAGGCGGAGTGATTGGTTGTGAATTTTCAAATATATTTAATCGATTTGGCTCAAAAGTAACTATTCTCGAATATTTGCCCACAATTCTTGCAACAGAAGAACCGATGATTGTGAAAGAATTAAAATCAAAATTTAATGAATTAGGTATTGTAATTTATGAGAATCAAAATGTTATCAATATAGAAAATACAGGTTCTGGAGTAAAAGCTACGACTTGTTCCGCTTCTGTTCCTAGAGATCAAATTGAATCTGCAGAAAAATCATATTATGAAGCAGAATATTGTCTCGTTTCTATAGGCAGAGCTAAATTGTCTGCTAATTTGGGTTTAGAAAAATTCAAAATAGAAATCGAACGAGGTGCAATTAAAGTAGATCCAAACACTTTAGAAACAAGTACAAAAGGAATTTACGCTATTGGAGACGTAATTCCTGGAATAATGCTAGCCCATGTAGCAAGCCATGAAGGTGATGTTGCCATTGCAAATGCATTATCAAGCCTCGGAGGTTTCGATATACATCCCAGAGAAACAGATTATTCTATTGTACCTGCTACCATCTTTACGAGCCCAGAAATTGGTTCAGTTGGAATGAGGAGAAAGTCGCTGAAAGATAGAGGATTAGACACTTTTATGGGACGATTTACCTATGCTGCTTTAGGAAAGGCAAAATGTATGGGAGAGGATAAAGGTTTCATTATGGTGCTTGCCGATAAAGAAACAGATGAAATTTTGGGGGCATCTTGCATTGGTGCTGAAGCACCAGAACTGATTGCTGAAATCACCCTCGCTATGAAAAATAATTTAACTACTCATCAAATTGCCGAGACAATTCACAGTCATCCAACAATTTCGGAAATGGTTCTTGAAGGTGTTGAAGATGTCCATGGTATGGCTGTGCATAAAAAAGGACGAAGAAGATAATGCAGAAAAAACGTAATGGTTATTTTTTAAAATAAACTTTTTTAATTTTTATTTTAGAATTTTTAAAAATAATTAATTACTTTTTATTACAATCTAAAAAAAAATTGGAACCAAAAAAATGGATTCTTCTCTCTATTTGATGGGTATTTCATTTGCAATATTATCAGGGATTATTAATAATTTCGGTATAATATTACAAAAAAAAGTTGTAAATGAAATTAGAGCTGAAGTAAAATTTGGAAGAGCCCTAATTAAAAATCCGCTATGGTTATTTGGATTAATTATTCAGTTGGGAATAGGAACAATCTTTTTTCTATTAGCACAAGTTTATATTGGTCCCGCTCTAATTCCTGGATTAATGGCTTCTGGTTTAATTATTCTTGCATTTGGCTCTGTTAAAATTATTGGAGAGACTCTAAAAAGAGATGAAATTATTGGGATATTATTGATGATTGGAGCAATTTTCTTACTCGGAATTAGTGGATTATCTATAGATATATCTGAACAAAATTTATTGGATCTGATGTTTCTCTTCAGAATAATTATTTTTAGTTTAATAGTATTTATTTCTTCTATAATTTGTGAAATTCTTCAAAGAAAAATTGAAAAATATAGTGGGATTTTGCTCTCTATTTTCTCAGGATTAATGTTTTCTCTCTCTAATTTTTGGGTAAGCCTATTATTGGGGACCATAATTAATGTATTTCAAGGTATTTATAGTCTAGGAGAATTAATATTGTTTATTTGCTCCTCATTGATTTTAATAGCAACCAATTTTATTGGTATATTAAAAATACAGGAATCTTTTAAAGTTGCTCAGGCTAGCAATATGATTCCAATTCAACAAGTTCCAATTCAAATTACATCTATATTTATATATCTCTTAATTTTTCTCTTACAACCCCCAAGTATCATGTCTATTATTTTTTTAATCTTAGGGATTTTTCTTATTCTTATAAGTTCGTTTTTATTGGGAAAGCGACAGGCTCAATTAGAAAAAATCAAATAATTACTTGGATCTATTATAGTGCCGTTATTTTCCTTCTAACATAATTTTTTAGAATTCGCTCCCATTTTTGAGCCAAATCATCTAAACCTGTTTTTCTAAAAAGTATTACAGAATCAGCAAGTATTTTCCTTACTGAGTTATTAAAATAAAACTTTTCTTGATTAATCATGTAGAAAAAATTAAGACAATCTTAAAAAAAATAAAATATTATTTAGGTAATACTTTAAATTTAACTCTGTAATTATTACAATAAATAAATAATAGAAATATGGTTAAAATGGGAAGAACAATAGAATTTGAAACAGTTACAAGAGATCTAAATTTTTCTAATGAAATGATTCAAAAAGGCTCTTTTAATAATGTAGCTTTTGAGAAAGAAGAAGAAATTACTCACGACTTTATTCATTCTCTCGATATTTTGTCAGATAATTTATTGGATAAAATAGAAAGAAAAGTATGTTTCCATTTTAAGTTAAAAATAGAACCAAATGTAGCTGTAATTGATTTTGATGGAGATCTTATATTGGAATCAGAACAGCAACGTAAAATTGATAAATTAATAAAAAAGAGGGCAGATTTTCTAAAAAATTATCTGAATAATTTTATTCTAAAAAATTCATATTATCACGCTGAAAAAATCGCAAATCTAAACGCCATTCCTTTTCCCCAAGCTGATTTAATATTGAAAAGTTTAGGAATTTCCTAATATCTTCAAATTAAATTTATCGGAATGATTTTTATATAAGGTGTAATATTAAAGAAAAATAATATTTTTCTAAAGTGGAAGATGTTTTAAAGCATCTTCCGCCCTTTTAGTTTTCATTCGGCTAAAACTAATTATTTTTGCAAGCATTTTTGATTTTTCTACGGATGTATTGAGTTCTGGTGGCTCTTCAATATAGCCTTTATTTAATGCAAGTTTATATATTTTTTCACCTAGATCTGTGCGAATTATCGAAGTAGTAAAACCATCTCTGGAACCTAAGCCACCGAATGATATGTCTGAATAGAAATTAGAGAAATTCTTACACACTGAACATGCGTGGCGCATAATATCATGAAGTTCAGAAAATTCAATGTATAATGGCTGGTCTTTCCCTTTAAGATTAATAATCAAATAGTCTTTTATATTCATTTTTTCAACATCATTAAAGGAAAAATCAAACTGTTCTTCCATTTTTTTTCTTGCTGTCTCATTAAATTTAAAATTTTCATAGCAAAATAATCCAAGAGTGTATTTTATTATATGAGCGGGCAAAATGCTTAACTCTTGCATCTTTCTAATAGAGTGAATTTGACACGGAACTCCAACTACAGCAATATTCATAAGATCTCTATCTACAACATGTTTTAATTTAGATATTGTAGGAACAAAAGTATTATATTGTCCTAGCCCAGAAATATGTCCCATTAAATCAAATTTTGTTCCTGCAGCTTCTATTAATTCTTCTTTTGTTGTTGCAAGGAATGGTTCTCTCTGAAATGGATTTATCCTTTTTGAAACAAGAGCACCGTCAATTAAATTATTTTCCAACATCGCAATAAGAATGGATGTCACAACTCCTCCATCGGTTCCTGCTTTTTGGATTTCTAGATTCGTAGCCTTACTCGTAACAATTTTAAGCCAATTTCCTATTGGGAGTTTAAACTTAAATCTTTCGTTTAACTCTATGTTTAACTCGTGAATTTCTGGACAAATTAGATAACAAATACCACAATGTAAGCAATTATCTTTATCGATATATTGTGGAGGACCATCCTCACTCATTTTAATTGCACCTAAATCAGCAGCAGAACAAAAACTGACGCAACCTCCACATTCTCCACAAATTCCTATATCATGAACCTCCTTTATAAGGTCTTCAAAAGATTTAGGAACAACTTCCTTTGAATTTTGATTTTCATTCATAATTCATTTCATTTTTTTCTTTTAATATTCTTTTGGTAATTTATTTAATTCTGCTTGGGAAAATACAGGCCCATCTAAACATACAAATTTATTCCCCACGTTGCATCTTCCGCACTTACCTATTCCACATTTCATTCTCATCTCTAAAGATAATAATATTTGCTCATCAGAGAATTTTAACTCTTTTAAAACATCTATTGTAGTTTTTATCATAATAGGTGGGCCACAAACTATTGCAACGGCATTTTCTGGGGATGGTGATACTTCTTTAACGATAGGTGCAACAAAGCCAACTTTTCTCGTCCAACCTTCTTGTTCCCTATCTATAGTTAAAACGACATTAATATCATCTCTTTTTTCCCATTCTTTTAAAATGTCTCCATACAAAACCTCACCAGACTCTCGATTTCCATAAATAACGGTTATATCACCATAATTTTTCCTGTTATCTTCGTGTGATGCGAATATAGTTAGGGATCTTAATGTGGAAAATGCAAATCCACCTCCAATTATTACTATGTTTTTTCCCTTCATTTCTTCAACGGGCCAGCCATTTCCTAGGGGACCTCTTATTCCAACAATATCTCCTACTTCTAAATTATGAAGTGCTGTTGTAACCTCGCCTGCTTTTTTTACTGTAAATTTTATCGAACCTATTTCTGTGGGAGATGAAGCTATTCCTATAGGGCATTCTCCTACTCCAAATACACTTAATTCTGCAAACTGACCAGCAACATAATCGAATTTTTTATAGTCCTCTTCGTCATTGAAAACAAATTCAAATGTTTTTATATCATTTACTTCATTTTCTCTAACGATTGACTTTATTGTGGTCAATACTGGTATATACGGACTTTCTAATTGCATTTTTTAAACCATTTTTTTTCTATCTTATAATTTGAATTAAGTTTTTTATTCATCCCTCCGTTTTAGAGGATATATTTTCAATAGATATGAATATATTTCTAATATCACTACTCACAGGACAATTAATAATACATCTCCCACATCCAACGCACCCAATTATATTGTAATTTTTTGGATAATAGTTGAATTTATGAAAAATTCTCTGTCTTACTCTAGGTAGTTTAGTTGTTCTCGGATTATGTCCAGAAGTCTCGAGTGTGAATAAAGGAAATTGACAAGTATCCCAGATTCTGATCCTTCTTCCGGATCCATCTTGCTTATTTTCATCGATTACATCAAAGCAATGACATGTGGGACATAGATAGGTACAAGATCCGCAACCTATACATCCTTGAGATTCCATTTTCCACATTGGATGGTCAAATAAACCATCTAATTTGGTGTAAATACTATCTAAACCTTCAATAACGGTAATTGCACTTTCGATATCCTTTTGTAATTTTTCTATTTTTGCTAAATCTCCCTTGTCCGCATCTGTTAGCGATTTAATTTTTTTAATTAATGCCTTTCCTTTATCGGTACTTGACTCAAGATAATAATTATCTTTAAATTCTGTAATAAGAACATCTACCGATTCCTTATTGAAAGGACCTCCATTAACTGAAGTGCAGAAGCATGTAGTTCGTGGTTCCAAGCAACCCATTCCGATTATTGTTATATTTTTTAATCGATTCAAAACATGTGGGTCTTTATATTTCCCAAATGAGAAAAAGTTCTTGAATAATGAAAAACCCATGGAATCACACGGTCTTATTCCAAATATTACTGTCTTTTCGTATGGTGGGTTTTCTATAATCTTTACGCCTTTTCCCTCCTTTTTATAGGAAAACAGAGTGTCAATCATGGGAAAAAGCACGCTTTTTGCAGGAATTTTCGAATTTGAATAATCTAAACAAATTTTTTTTGCATCAGTAATCTCCTTAAACAATACTATACCTTCTTCTTTAACTGGACCAAATACTTTGAACTCTTTCTGTAATTCTTTTATGAGATCAGATATTTTTTCTTTTGATATCATTTTTTGCACCATTTCTTTACCTCCATTTAATCCTCTTCTATCATAAATTCCTGTTTATCGTCAAATTTATGCGTGCCCATAGGTGGGGGGGCTTCTAAATTTATTCCACTTTCGAAATCAAATCTCTCCTTAACAATTTTTTCTAACTTTCTAGTAATAAAATTCAAGTCTATACCCATAGGGCAGACGCTACTGCACGCTCCACAAGAAACGCATCTTCCAGCAACATGAAAGGCGCGAATCATGTGGAAAATGAAATTATCGGAAATATCTGCGGTTTTTCCAAACCAAACTGGTTTGTTCTGATCAATAAAACACAAGCTACAATAACACATAGGGCATGCTTCTCTGCACGCATAACATCTAATGCATCTGTTTAATTCTTTTTTAAAGTATTCCATTTTATCATTGGAACTTTTCGACTCGATCTCATTTAAATCCTTGAAATCATCTTTTGGTGGTTTTTCGGGTTTTTTATCCCCAATAATTATGTCGGAAATTGGTGGGATTTTATAGTGACAAGTTATACATAGTTGATTTATGTAATCTTGCAACGGAAGTGTTTTATCAAAGTCTTTTCCCTTAATAATAATTTTATTATCTTCAATATTGGCTTCAATTATTTCTTTATCTCCAATTTCAACCATGATTTTTGCTCTATTTAAAACACCTTCGCATGGTATTCCAATTATTGTGATATTTTCTTTGTTTAGCTGTTTTTCTACTATTAAATGAACAATAGCGCGTCCTACGCACCCTTTTGAAATTATCCCAATCTTTCTATCATCGTTCTTCGCTAGATACGTTGCGAGATTTAAATCACAACTTTGGTTCCAAACTAGCATATCTGTTTGGTTTGCATCAGTAATAAAACAAGGTCCAGAGCGAAGTGGAATAGATCCTTTTGTGTATCCAATAATTAGATCAACTTTTCCTTCTTCTAATAATTTCTTTGCAGTTTCTCTAATAGATTTTTCTATGTCGTCTATTATGTTTATCACCATTTTTTATTAAATATTTTATTAGGACCTACTGATTTTACATTTTCAACAGTTTTTCGTACAATCTTTGCAAATCTTTCTCCTTCAGCAGCAGAAACCCAGGTAAAATTGAGTCTTTCGGGTTCAATTCCTAAAAATATCATTAAATCGCTTAAAATCGCAAACCTTCTTCTTGCAACATAATTGCCAGATATATAGTGACAATCGCCAGGATGACATCCTGAGACAAGAATACCATCCCAACCATAAGTTAAGCTTTTTATTATGAAGTATGGGTTAATTCGACCTGTACAAGGCACGCGAACAACTCTAATGTTTGGAGGATATTGAATTCGACTGACTCCCGCTAAATCGGCACCTGCATATGAACACCAATTGCATAAGAAAGCAATTATTTTAGGTTTCCACTCCTCTGTTGATTTTTCTTTACTTTTATCAGTCATTTTTTATCCCCTCCCCATTATCATAGCAAATATTTGCTCACCTGTAAATCCTAATATATCGATTGCGGAGCATCTGCAATTCCCAGAACACGCTCCACAACCTTTACATAGAGCTTCATTAATAACTGCAATTATTCCAAATCGACGATCTTCTTGAAGCTCAATTGCGTTATAAGCACAGTTGAGAACACACAGACCACAACCAGTGCACCTAGTTGGATCTATTCGAGCAATTTTTCCTTCCGCCTCAATTTTATCTTTTGATAATATTCTACATGCTCTTGAAACAGTTGCTTTAGCTTGAGAAATACAATCTTCTATCGGTTTTGGTGCGTGAGCTAAACCTGCTACAAAAACTCCTTCGGTAGCAAAATCAACAGGTCTTAATTTAACATGAGCCTCTAAAAAGAAATTATCATCATTCAATGGTACCTTTAATTGCATTGCTAACTCTTCATTTTCATCTCTCGAACAGACAATACCTACACTTAATGCCAATAAGTCTGCCTTAATCGAAATATCCCCAATATCTGGCTTTTTAACAATAATATTCAAATTTCCATTCTCAATCTTTACTTCAGGTTCTTGATTATCATTGAATTGAATAAATAAAACTCCCACTTGACGAGCTTTTTGATAATATTTTTCTTTAAAACCATAAGTTCTAATATCTCTAAATAAAATGGCAATGTTAATTTCTGGGTTCAATTCCTTTATTTTTAATGCATTCTTAATTGCTTCAGCACAACACATTTTACTACAATAAGGATGTTCTTCATTTCTTGAACCTACACATTGAATCATTACAATTGATTTAACATCTTTAAGTTCATTTGGGCTTTTATAGATTTTTTCTTCTAATTCTGATTGTCTTATTATTCTTGGATCTTTACCATATTGATATTCAGTTGGTAAATATTCACTCGCACCTGTAGCAACAATAACCACGCCATGATCAAATTCCGCAGGAATCTTTTTCTCTCCATGTGTTATTGTAGTATGAAAATTGCCTACAAATCCATCAATGGCTTCAATATGGGTACTTGTATATAAATTGAGATTCTTTTGGCTCTTTACTTTCGTGATTAAATCATCTAGATATTCTTGTACATTCCCTCCTTCAAGTGTACTATAGATTTCGCGAGAAATGCCTCCTAATTCGTTTTTCTTTTCGATTAGATAAGTTTCATAACCTTGTTTAGCGAAATCTAATGCAGCAACCATACCTGTGATTCCTCCACCAATTACTAAGACCTTTTTTATAACATCTAAGGTCATTCTTTCCAACGGAAAAATTCTTCTTGCTTTATTAACTGCCATTCTAACTAAATCTTTTGCTTTTTCAGTTGCATTTTCTGGCTCATGCATATGAACCCAAGAACACTGATCTCTAATATTTGTCATTTGAAAAAGGTATCTGTTTAATCCAGCTTCTCTAATTGTTTCTTGAAATAATGATTCATGGGTTCTAGGAGTACAGGATGCAACAATAACGCGATTAAGATTATGCTCCCTTATCTTTTCTTTAATTATTGTCTGAGTATCAGCTGAGCAAGTATATAAATTTCTATCTGCCATAACTACATTAGGAAGTTTACTTGCATATTCTGTGACAGCAGGAACATCCACATACCCACCAATATTAATACCACAATGGCAAACAAATACACCTATTCTTGGTGGTTGTCCTCTTACGTCAATTTCATCTGGGAGTTCCTTTTTTGTAATTAAGGTATTTTTTACATCAGATAATAATACATTAACTGCTCCTGCAGCAGCACTTGCTTGAGTAACAGTTTCAGGAATGTCTTTTGGTCCTTGAAAAGCTCCACATACATATATTCCTGGCCTTGATGATTCTATTGGGTTAAATAAATTAGTTTCACAAAAATTATATTCATTTAATTTAATATTAAATGCCTTAGCAATCTTTTTCGCATCTTTAGGGGGATTTAATCCTACAGATAAAATTAACATATTAAAGATTTCTTCAACAACTTCACCATTCTCAGTCTCATATCTAATTTTTAGATCCTTGGATTCTGGAATCTCTGAAATTGAAGATATTCTACTTTTTATATATCTAACGCCATATTCATGTTTAGCCCTTTCTATATATTTATCAAAATCTTTACCATAGGCTCGAATATCCATACAAAAAATTGTTGGGTTGATTACATCAAAATGTTCCTTAGCAATTACTGCTTCTTTTGCAGTATACATACAACAAACTGAAGAACAATATGGTTGCCCTCTTTTTAAATCTCTCGAACCAACACATTGAAGAAATGCAATTTTTTCTGGAATATCTCCATCAGATAAACGTAAAACTTTTCCTGTAAAGGGCCCACTAGCACTTAAAATACGTTCAAATTCGATACTGGTTACTACATTTTTATATTTTCCGTAACCATATTCCTTTATTGATTCTGGTTCAAATTCATCAAAACCCGGGGCTAATATGATGGCTCCTACATTAATCTCTATTTCCTTATCTTCTTGATCATATTCTACTGCTCCTGCTTTACAGACACCTTCACAAACTCCACAACCAATACATTTTGCAAGATCTATTGAAAAAACCAAGGGAACTGCTTGGGGGTAATCAACAGAAATTGCTTTGCATTTAGCTAATCCTTCATTAAACACATCTATAGCTTCTATAGGGCATTTTAATGCACATACTCCACATCCAGTACATTTTTCTTGATTGATATATAATGCTCTTTTTAATAATTTTATAATAAAATTACCAGCTTCTCCACTAACCTCTTTAATATCAGCATTAATAATCAATTCAATATTATGATGTCTTCCTGTTTCAACCAATTTAGGTGATATAATACACATAGCACAGTCATTTGTTGGAAAAGTTTTATCTAATTGAGCCATTACACCACCAATACTTGTGGTAGATTCTACCAAATAAACTTTATAACCAGATTCACCTAAATCTAGAGATGCTTGACTTCCACCTATACCTGCTCCAATGATTAACACAGATCCAATTTTATCCATCATAAAGCCTCCTTTAATGCATGATAGTAAGGGGTAATCCCATCTATTCTATTAAAATCGATAAGATTTCTAGCCTTTAATGATACAATATGTTCTAAAATTAAACTTGATTCGATACTCAATGATTTTGATAAATCTTTTACTGAAAGTGGTTCCTTTTCAAGTTTTATTAATATTTTATTACGTAAAAATTCTGAATTTAGAGCATCATCTATTTTTTTTTCGTATTCTTCTAATTCAATGGTTTCTTCATAGATATTTCCAAATTCTGTAATAGCTCGTTCTCTTCCAACTAAAGTACGTAATCTATTATCTGATAAAGTTCTTTTTATAGCTTCTAAATCTTCTTTTAATTTTTGATTAGGTTTTGAACCACTAAATGGAGAAGGTCCTTCATTTTTAATTTGTTTAGTAAATTCTGATACAACTTGACCAAATCTTACACCTTCAGAAGCAGAAACCCACTCAAGGCGAAATCTACCAGAAAGACCAATTAATTGTAATGCTTTAGAAAGCAAGTCTAATTTCATTTTTTCTTCATAATTTCCATCAATATAATGGCAATCTCCAAGATGACACCCCATTACAATGACTCCATCTAATCCAATAGCCAAAGCTTCAATTACAAATATAGGGTCAACTCTTCCACTACACATCACCCTAATAACTCTAATATTGGGTGGATATTGGACTCTACTTACGCCTGCAAGATCTGCCCCTGCGTACGAGCACCAATTGCATAAAAAGCCTAATATATTTGGTTCAAAGCTCATTTTTTATTTACCTCCTGAAGCTAAAATTTGAGCTAAAATTTGTTTAGTAGTGAAATGGTGACTAGTAATTGCGTTTTCAGGACAAGTAGCCCCACATAGGCCACATCCTTTGCAACTTGCTTCTGTAACATGGACTATTCCATTTTCATCCTTAGAGATTGCATTATATGGACAAATTTTGATACAAATTCCACAACCTACACATAGATCCTCATCTACTTCAGCAATAGCACCTTCGACCTCTAAAACATCCTTTGATATAATAGTGCTTGCTCTAGATGCTGCTGCATAAGCTTGAGAAATAGCCTCTGGAATATCTGCTGGCCAATGAGCAGAACCACAAACATATATTCCATCCGTAGCAAAATCTACGGGACGTAATTTTACATGAGCTTCTAAAAAAAAGTGATTTTCTTCTAATGGGACCTTTAACATTTTTGCTAAATTTTCTGAATCTGGGTTTGCAATTAAAGGAGTTGATAACACGATCATATCATATAGTATGCTAATATCCTGATTCAAATAATCGTTATATACTTCAATATTGCTTTCTTTAACAATTGGAACTTTTTCCGGTATATACCTAATAAAAGTAATCCCTTTTTCTCTTGCTTTTCTATAATATTCTTCATAAGTGGTTCCTTGAGTTTGAATATCTCGAAATATTATGGTTATATTGGCATCTGGTTTAAGTTCCTTAATTAACATAGCATTTTTTAATGCAGTCATACAACAAATATTAGAACAATATCGTCTTTCTTCATTTCTTGCCCCAACACATTGAATCATTACAATATTTTTAACATTAATTTTATTTTCTTTTAATAATTGTTCTAATTCTAATTGAGTAATGATAGTTGAGCCATTATATCCAAATAATCCTTTTGGTTTAAAAACTTGAGCTCCAGTAGCCACTATAATAATACCTGTATCTATGTCGTAAATTCCATCTCTCCTTTTTACTGAAACTTTATAATTTCCTATAAATCCTTCAATTTTTACTGGTTCAGTAGAAGTTATTACTTTAATTTTTTTATGATTTTCAACCAAATTCCTTACTTCTAATACCTTTGATGCATCATCATGAGTTGGATACAATTTATAGAGGTATTTTAGTAATCCCCCCAATTCTGGCTCTTTTTCAATTAAAATTACCTTAAATTCTTGATTTGCTAAATTAAGGGCGGCCGTCATTCCAGCAATACCTCCTCCAATAATTAAAGCAGTTGGATTTATATCTATCTTAAATTTTTTTAATGGTTGCAATAATAATGCTTTGGCTACCCCCATTTCAATTAAAATCTTTGCTTTTTCAGTTGCTGCTTCCGTTTCTTTCATGTGAACCCAACTGCATTGATCACGGATATTAACCATTTCAAATAGGTAAGGATTTAAACCAGCTTCTTGACAAGTACTTCTAAATAATGGCTCATGAGTGCGAGGAGTGCAAGAGGCAACTACTATGCGATTTAAATCATGTTCTTCTATTTTTTCTTTAATTAGAGATAAACCAACTTCTGAACAAGAATAAAGATTATCTGTGGCAAAAGTTACATTTGGTAAAGTTTTTGCATATTCCACCAAACTTGGAACATCCAAAAACCCTCCTATATTTGTTCCACAATGACAAATAAAAACACCAATTCTTATATCTTCCATTTTGAACCCTCTCTTATAGCATTTTCAGCTGCTTTAGCTGCAGCACCACTTGCATCTATAACTGAATTTGGAATGTCCATCGGCCCTCTACAACATCCACATATATAAATTCCTTTTTTAGAGGAATCTAATGGTAAATATGCATTAGAAAGAAAGAAATTATTTTTATCTAGATCAATTCCCAAAATGTTAGCCAATTCAGGTGTATCTTTATTAGGAATCATACTAGTTGCTAATATTACTAAATCAACAGGAAACTTTTTCATTTTTGAAGTATTCATATCTTCATAAATAATAATTGGGTTTTTATCATCATCCTCAATAATTTTTGCTACCTTTCCTTTAATGTATTTAATTCCATATTCTTTTTGCCCTCTTTCAATATATTCCCGAAAACCTTTACCCCCTGCCCTTAAATCTATATAAAAAATAAAAGATTGAATTGAATTATCATGCTCGTAAGCAACCATGGCTTCCTTTGTTGTATACATACAACAAACAGAAGAACAATAAGGATTATATTTAATGTCTCTTGAACCTACACAATTTATAAAGGCGAGTTTCTTCGGTTCTTTTCTGTCTGAAGATCTTACCAAATGTCCCTTTAATGGTCCTGAAGCACAAATCATTCTTTCAAATTCTAAACCAGTAACTACATTTGGTAAATGTTTATAACCTAGATTTACCAATGGAGAAGGGTCAAAAGGTTCATAACCAGTCGCAACAATAATTGATTTTATATTAATATTAACTTCAGAATCCTTTTGCTCAAAATCGATTGCTTCTCTCTCACATACTTTTTCACAAATTCTGCATGCATCCTTAGTTAAATATAAACATTTTTCTGGATCAATAGCCATTATTGAAGGGACACCTTGAAGAAAATAGATATAAATTGCCCTTCTTTTTCTTAAAAATACATCAAATTCATCATCAACTCTCATTGGGCATTTTTCAATACAAATACCACAATTAATACATTCTTCCGCCTTGATATAACGTGCATGTTGAAGTAATTTTGCTTTAAAATTTCCAGCCTTTCCTGTAATTTCTTTTACCTCAGCTAATGTATGTAATGTTATATTTGGGTGGCGATAACATTCTGCGAGTTTTGGAGCCAAAATACAAATTGAACAGTCATTTGTTGGAAATGTTTTATCAAGTTGAGCCATTCTACCACCAATACATGGTTTTTTTTCAACTAATTCAACTTTTATTCCTCTTTCAGCGAGATCAAGAGAAGCTTGAATCCCGGCTATTCCTCCCCCAATCACTAAGACACTATTTGAATTTTCTTCCACTATAATGCACCATGATAAGAATTTATTTATTTGGAGATTCTAAAATATTAATTTTTTGTAATAAGTTATTAACCCTTACACGGTGAAATTTGAGACCGATTTCTTCACCTTTAATTCCTAAGGCAAGAGCTATTAATTCAGTTAAATAAAAAACTGGGAACTTAAAATCTGTATTAAGATTTTTATTAAGCTCTCTTTGATTGAAATCAAATTGTTGATAACATGCAGGACAAACACAAACTATACAATCAGCCCCAGACTTTTTTATGCTCTCAAGTTTATTTAATAATAATTTTTGTGAAAGTTCTTTATCACTTTTTTCAAGTGGATTTCCACAACAATCTTTTTTTAATTCATAATCTACTGGTTCGGCTCCAAGTGCTTCAACTATTACATCCAAGGTTGTTGGTTCAAATGGATCATCCCATTGTATGATCTCAGATGGACGTAGATAATGACAACCAGGGTGACATGCAACTTTCAAATCCTTTAGTGGTTTAATTATATTCTCTTTAATTAAATCAAGATTCTCAAATAATACTTGGGCAAAATGCTTAATATTAATATTACCTTGATATTTTTTACCAATCTTATTTAATATTGAATTAATTTCTTTCTTTTCTTCAGGATCATTATTTAAAATATGTTGCACAGTTTTAAGAGTTTCTGTACAACCAGAGCATAGACTTAAAACATCACTATTATCATTCTCATAAAGACTTAAATTTCTGGCTCCTAGAGCTAACCAACTCTTATGGTCTAGTGCAGCAACTCCTGTTGGATCAGGACAACAAGAATATTGAGTCTGATCAGAAACATTAATACCAAGTTTATCAAATATTTTTCGAGCTGAGGCTTCTAAATAAGGTAATCTTCCTGGAATAACACAACCAAAAAAATATTTATATGTCATTTCTTACTACATCCCTCCTTTTTCTGTTTTTAAATATCCATTTGTATTAATTTTCTTTTCAAAATTTGTAGCTTCTAATAATTTTCCTATTTCTTCTATGTTTGCTGATTCAACACTTGGAAGCCCCAATTGCTGTCTTCGCCTAATTATCGATGTAGTTAAAGGAATTGCTAAACCATACTCTAAAATTGCATTTCCTTGAACATTATAAGCTTCGGGATAATTTCCTGTTAGAACAATTTTATTTTTTAGATTATCAAATATTTCTGTTAAAAATACGTTTTGAGGACATTCCTCTACACACATCTGGCATGTACTACATAACCATATATTTGGCTTTTGATCTTTTATTAATAATTCTTTCAGACCTAATAATGATTCTTCAATAATTTTTCGAGGATTATATTCACCTTCAGTAATTAAAGCAACAGGACAAGCACTTGAACATGTTCCACATTGATAACAATAATTTAAGGAAAAATCTTCTTTTACAATCTCTTTACGGAATTCAAAATCTACCTTTAGCATACCCATCAAACTTAATTCTATTAATTTTTGATTAAATATTATTTAGTAATTTCACAAATACAATTATTGCATGTTTTTTTTAAAAACTCTTTTAATATTAAAGAATTCTATTATTTTTGATAAAATTTCTTTAAAATTTCTTTAATTCTTATATTTTCATTATTTTAGATTCTTCTATTTAATAGTTTTGTGTAAGTATATATATATTTTTCTTAAATATTAATGAACTCCATATACAAATTTATGGAAATTACTGAGATCGTACATTCTTTTTAACAAATAGTTTCGAATTTTTACTTTTTTATTTATTTTGAAGGAAATTTTAAATTATTATAAAAAATAATATATTATAAAGATTAATGATAGAAATCCAAAAATATGTTATAAAATATACAATATTTTTAAAAAAAGAGAAACAGAATGTTCAAATTTAATAATATAAATCTATTAATCATTATACATCATAAATATTTTGATAAATTAATCCAAAAAATACTCGTTTGAAATTTTTAGCATTTTAATTGGTTTATTATTGATAAGATAATAAAAACATTAGAAAAAAATTATAATAAACTAAAATACAAATAAATAAAATAGTTAAAATTATTATTTTCTTGATTTTAAAAAAAAAAACTTAAAATAAACAAATTTAATATGGATATCAAAAAATTACAAGCAATTCTTAAAAATTATCGAGCGGATCTTAATCTCATTGCTGTTGCAGTAGTTGATCAAAATGGATTCATCATTGCATCTGAGATGAAAAATGCAGACGAAGATGATACTGTAATTGGTGCAACGACAGGTTTAATTGATTCTTATTTTGAAAGAATTAAAAAGGAGTTTGGATCTAAAGCAGGATTTTTTAATATTACTTCAACAGAAGATAAAAAATTCGCATATTGTGGTGCTGGAACCGATACAATATTAACCAGTATTTCATTTAAGGATATTCCTGACACAAATTAAAAGTCTATTCGCTACATATCGCTGAAAAAGTTAAAAGGATACTTAATGGTGAGGAAAATATTTCAATAGAAATTCCTGAAATTGTAAAAGTAATGGGGAATATGAAAGAGGGGAAATTACCAAAGGGAGAATTTACATCTAAACTTATTGTTACTGGTGATTTTCAAGTTGGAAAAACTAGTTTGATCAGGCGATATGTTGAAAATAAGTTTTCAGAAAGTTATATCTCTACTATTGGTGTTGATATATCGAAGAAATCAGTAAATTTAAGTGAAGACTGTACGATAAACTTTATTATTTGGGATATTGGAGGTCAAATTACTCAGATGGCCCCCTATAGAAGTAGATTCTATCATGGGACTAACACAGTTTTTATTGTTCTTGATCGTACAAAAAGGTCAACCTTGGATGGTATAAATAAATGGTATAAAGATATGAAAAACACAATTACTGACATAAAAAAGATTCCTATAGTTATCATTGGTAATAAATCAGATCTAATAGAAAATATTGAAATTACGAGTGAAGATATGAAAAGAAAAGCTGAAGAATATGGTTTTCATTTTATTGAAACAAGTGCTAAAACTGGAGAAAATGTTTCTGATGCTTTCAATTATATTGCTTATCGTATTATAGAGAGCATTTAATTGTGTTTTTTTCATTCTAATGAACAATTTTACTATTTTTAAAATTAATTATTTATATAAGGCTTATCTAAAAAAAATTGGAGGTGGATTAAAGAGAGTGCTGAAAGTTCTTTTTAACAACATTTGCATAACTTGAGATAACCGGGGATATTTATTCGGATTTTCTATTAGAGAAATTTCATACAAGGGGAGACGGTTATTTTATCTGGGGAAGGAAGAATTTTCAGGTCCTTGGTTAAGATTTAAAAGATCTGATCTTAAAGGAACTGAGGCTTCAGTATTTTTGAAAAACGTCGAGCCAACTCCAATTTATAAGTTAATAAACACAAAAACGGGGGGGTCAATTGATCGAGTTACTATAGATCTAGATCTCAATGAATACTTAAAAAAGAAGATACGTGATACAAATAGATTAAGGAATAATTTAGATCTTTCTAAATCCATCTATATTAGAAAATATATTGATGTATTTCAATTTAAACAACCTTATAATATCGCTTTTTTCACGTTTAAAAATATTGCTCCATTCAAATTGGACGATGTATCTTTCTATATGTTTCTCGATTTTGATATCAATGGATTAGATGGATTTGATAATGATTTAGGCGTATTCGATGAAGAAGAAGGAATTATTTTCCAATATGATGATACCAATACTTATGCTGGTTTCTGTTCTGTTAAACAACCTAGTAGTTTTGAAGTGTCAAATTCCAATAAAATGTTATCGCGAGCAAAATCAATTCAATTAAATAATATTATTGAAGATAAACCCGGTGAAAAAACTTCTGCACTTGCATGGAACTTTGGAACATTGAATAAGGGAGAATTACTACAAATTCCTATTATTATATCTGGTGGATTAAGCAAGGAAGAATTATTGTCAAATCTAAAAGAAGGCAAAAACAGAGCCAACTCATTAATTCCACAGGTATTAAAATCGATAAATTCGCGAGTAAGACAAATTCAAGATGAAAAATTTGTAAAAATGAATGAAACCACTACAGAAGAGTGCTAAGGTTTTCAAGTTTATAAAAAATCCAATTAATGATTCAATTAATTAAAACATTTGTATTTAATTGATGAAAGGCTGGCCTAGCTCTGGATTTTATAAAAATCTTCTTTTTTATAAATTAAATTTTTTTTTCTCAAAATTAAAAATAAATACTGTGTTGATTTAAAACGGCAAAAAAAATATTTATAAGTAAACAATTTTAAAGTATTAAATAAATGGTGAATTAATAAAAATTTAAATAATTGACAAGAGTTAATTTAAGATGAAAAAAAAATATCAGGCAATTTTGTCTATTTTAATTACTCTATTTATATTATGGATATATTTTTTCTCAAATTGGGATCAAATTCTTGTTAATTTAATCATTTTAAATGTCATAATTTTTATATTACGTTTTGTTTTTATTCGTTTAGCAAATTTAGTTTTAAAACGTCGTATTTACATAGTTGTTATTTCAGCTAGTTTTAATATTGTTTGGATCTTTTTCATATTCTGGTTATTGTTTTTAATATCTTCTGATCTTGTAGTATCTATTGTTGCATTTTTAGTAGTCGCGATTTCTTTAACTTTAAAAAATATAATAAACAATATCGCGTCTGGTGCAATATTATTGGCAACAGAACCATTTGATATTGGTGATTTAATCGAAACAAATGAAGTTCAAGGAATAGTAAATGAAGTTTCATTGAATTATACTAAAATTAAAAAGTTTGATGGCGTAATTACGTATATACCAAATCAAGATGTTTTAAATAAATCTTTAAAAAAATTTACTTATAGAAAATTAAAGCCTATTGAACGATTTATGGATGAAGAAACTCAAACTAAGAAGATAAAATATAAAAAATATTTGAAGAATATTGATAAGTTATTATTGAGGGAAGAAAAGATAACAAAATATACTAAAACTGTAGAAATATTAACTAAAATAGATCCAAATAAACTTGAAAATTTATTATCATTAGTTTTTGACAAATATGAAAAAATTTTTGGGATTAGGCCAGAATATGTTATTAAAACTACTGGTTTTCGATGTAATGTAACATTTTATCTGATGGCTAAAAGACCACTGCTAATTTTGCAATACACAGATAATTTTCTGAAAGAATGTATCTTTCAATTATATTACGATGATGTTTTTGATGGGTGGGAATCTTATAAGGAAAATGAACTTAAATTGAAATCTAAAGGGGAGGCTAAATAATTCATGGCGATTTTTAATTTTGATTTAGAAGCTATTGTTTATATCATAATTATTGCTGTTTCACTTTTTTTTATTAATAAAGTTATTTCTTTTTTTCTGGATAAAAGCAAAAAGGTATCTATTCAACAAAAAAATAAAATCTATTTTATTATAAGGGTGATTTCGGTAATTATAGTTATTTTCTTTATTCTAGAAGGATTTCCTTCATTTGAACTTATTGATCCAACTTATAAGGCAATCCTTACAGGTGTCACAAGTACAGCGATAGCATTTGCATCAAGTGAAATTTTTGCTAATTTTATGGCTGGATTCGTTTTAATCTCGATCGGACCGTTTGATATTGGAGATATTGTAAAAATAGATACTGATAAAGGAATAGTAAGATCTATATCTATGACTAAAGTTATTCTTGAAACTTTTGACAATATATTTATTGTAAAATCAAATAGTGAAGTCATTTCCTCTAAAATTGTCAATTATACAACTAAATTAAGAAATATTAAACGATATGTGGATTTTAAAAAGAAGGTTCAAAGCCCACAAGATAAAGGAGATGTTCGAATAAAAATGAAATCAGATATGGATGATATAGTTAAAAAAAATAATGATTTAATAGCTTTTTTTAGAACATTTTCGAGGAAACGTAATCCAGATTTACATACTTATACTTTTAAAATGCACTTACAATATGAAAAATTTCAAATAAAATTAGATAACATTGAAAAATTATGCGTAAAATATAAAAAAAAATTTGGTTTTAAACCAAGATATTACATTATTGGTTTTACCTCTCGTATCATTGTTAAATTCCGTATATTATCTTTAGACACCAATAAAATTCTCAGAAATCAACATAAATTTATCAATGACCTCTATAAAATCGTTTTTAGTCATATTATATAATTACTCATGGAACTTTGGAACATTGAATAAGGGAGAATTACTGCAAATTCTTATTATAATGTCTGAGGGATTAAGCAAAGAAGAATTATTTAAAATAACAAATAATTTCGAGAAATGATTTAAACAGCAAATAATTATCTTTGAATAATCAAATAATCTTGAATATTAAAAGGTGAAAATAACATCATAGTTAAGGCTAATCGTATAATAATCGTACCAGAAACACATTGGGACCGTGAAACTATATATATTTGAGATATAAAGCATGATTGGTATCTTCCTTTTCAGGAATATCGAGCAAGGCTTGTTCAGCTTATGGATCGACTATTAGAAATTTTAAGGAAGGATAAAAATTATTCTAATTTTACATTAGATGGACAAACCATCCCAGTTTTAGATTATTTAGAAGTAAAACCCCAAAAGAGAAAAGAAATAGAAAAATATGTTAAAGAGGGTCGATTATCAATTGGTCCATTTTTCATTCTACCAGATGAATTTCTAATTAGTGGAGAATCATTGATAAGAAATTTAATGTTGGGACATAAAATTGCTAGCTCTTTCGGAAGAATAATGAAAGCAGGATATATTCCAGACCCATTTGGGCACATTGCACAGCTTCCACAGATTTTAAGTGGTTTTGAGATACCTTCTTTTTTCTTTATGAGAGGTTTTGGTAATGAATTTGAAGAAAATAACCTTAATATGGAATTTAATTGGCATGCTCCTGGAAATGCAGCTTCCATCCTAGCGATACATTTAATATTGGGATATGGTTCAATTGCAAATATTAATACAAACATACATAACGGAAAGTACAAAAACGCTTTAAGACAAATAAGAAGGCGAGTTAAGAATTTAGAAAAGTATATTGCTTCTGATGTAGTTTTATTGAATAATGGTTCAGATCATTTGTATGCACAACCTGAAATCTCTACAATTGTGAGTCAATGGAATGAGGAATATGGTAAAGATAAAGTTTTAGTCCAACAAGATTTCGAATATTATATTAATGAAGTCTTGAAATTCAATCCTAAATTGAATATATATCAAGGAGAATTGAGATGGGGGCGCTACTTTCATTTATTATCAGGTGTTTTTTCATCCAGAATGTGGATAAAGCAGCAAAATACTGAAATTGAACATTTATATGAAAAATATGCAGAACCATTCTCTACAATGGCTTGGGCGTTGGATAATACTGATTCTTTTGAATATCCAAAGGATTATTTATGGACAGGATGGACATGGTTGATGAAAAATCATCCACATGATAGTATTTGTGGATGTAGCATTGATGAAGTTCATCAAGAAATGAAAACAAGATTTCAATGGGCGGAGCAAATTGGAACGGAAATATTAAAGGATTCCTTTTTAGAAATTGTTAAACAAGTAAAGTTGGACAAAACTGAAGTTAAGAAAATTGCTCTATTTATTCTTAATCCTCTTCCGTGGGATCGAAAGGATGTTACATTCTTTGATTTAATAATTCCAACAAAGGAAAAGTCAGAAAAATATCCAGATCCCGTAAGATTAGTTGATAATAACGGAGAAGAAATCCCTACTCAGAACTTTTTGATTGATGAACAACCAAGGTATACAGAAGAACATAATAGTACTTATCGTTTCACATTTTTAGCAGATGTCCCGGCATTAGGTTATAAAGTTTATTATTTTGTTATGGGGGAAAATCCAAAAGATCTAAGCAATCAAGGAAATTTACTCTTAAAAGCAGAAAAGGATGTATTAGAAAACACATATTTTAAAATCATCATCCATGAGGATGGAGCATTAAATGTATTAGATAAAGAAAGTGGTAAAAAATATAAAAATATATGTATCTTCGAAGATATTGGAGATTGGGGTGATGAATATGATTATTCATGGCCAAAAAGTGGCATTGGAGATAGACGAATATTATCAACTGATTTTAAGGGTTGGAAATATAATCTTGTTGTAAAAGGATCCACCCAAATTACAGGTAAAATTGAATACATTTTCAATCTTCCAGTTTCATTATCTAAAGATCGTTCCAAACGAGCCAAGGAATTAATTAACAATCAATTGTTTCTATATATAACTCTTTATGAAAATAAAAAAAGAATTGATTTCAAGGTAGAATATTCTAATAATAGTAAAGATCATCGATTACGAGTTCTCTTTCCCACAGGCATTAAGAGTAAGGTAGTTCATGCAGATGGACACTTTTATGTGGTTCCAAGAAATGTGGAGTTGCCTAATGATGAGAAATGGGCACAAAAGGCACTTGGAACTAATCATGAGAAGGATTTTGTTGCTGTCAGTGATGATAAAACATGTTTCGCAGTTTTAAACAAGGGTTTATCCGAATATGAGGCAATACAGAATGAAGATGGAACAATAACTCTTGCAATCACATTATTAAGGTGCGTTGAATGGCTATCAAGAGCAGATTTAGCTACTCGTGCATCGAATGCAGGTCCCGACTTAAAAACTCCGGAAGCTCAATGTTTAGGCAATCATACTTTTGAATTTTCACTGGTAATCCAAGAAGGTTTAGGTGATTGGATAAATTCAAGAATACACATTTATGGTAAAGAATTCAATTGTCCCTTAATTTCATTTATTCCTTCAAGTGTAAATTCAATGTATCGTGCATTAAATAAAATCCTTTTCTTAGGAATGACTTTTTTGAAATTGGAATTACAACATAAACCAAAAAATCTTCCATTAAGCTTTAGCTTTCTAAAAATTGACAACCCCAATGTGCAATTATCTGCCTTAAAAAAGGCTGAAGGTGGAGATTATTTAATAGTTCGACTTATAAATATATCAAACAATACTGAAAAGGCAAAACTTAGTTTTTATAATAATATTAAAAATATTGAAATTCTAAATCTTTTAGAAGAGCAGCCAACTAATAGAATAAAAGCAAAAATTTTTCAAATCGACACAAATCAATTGGAAATTATATTAGAACCCCATGTATTAGCTAATATTAAGGTAGTAATTTTAAAATAAATTTCTTATAATTCTCTTTTTTAAATATATAACCAGAGGAGTCACATGTCAAAAAAGAACCCTATGTCTAACGTCAATCAGTTTATTTCTTTTGTTGAAACTCCTCCTGAAATATCTCAATTAATGGTAAAATTAATCAATCAACCTAAGAATTGTCATATTTTGGATAGTGGTTGCGGTAAAGGCATTTTTTTAAAGACTTTAATATCATCTGGCTTTACTAACATTGATGGAATTGAAATAGATCCGGGTTTATGTGATTATCTTAGGTCATCTTTTAAGGACATTGAGTTATATAATGATGATTTTTTAATTTGGAAAAGTCCTAAAAAGTATAATGTGATTATTGGAAATCCCCCTTATTCACATTATAATTCATTACCAAAGAAAATTCAAAAAGAAGTCTTTTCTTTAACGAAAACTAGAGAATCCGATATATATTATTCTTTTATTATTAAATCAATTGAATTACTCAGAGAAAATGGAGAATTAATCTATATAGTTCCTTATCAATTCTTTTATAATACTCATGCAGAAATTGTAAGGAAAAAAATTTTAGAAAATGGCTATTTTGAAATTTTAATTGATCTTGACGAAGTTAGACTATTTGAGGGGGAACACCCCGAAACTATTATTTTTAAATTTGTTAAAACAGAAAATAGAAGTTATAAAAACATTGAAGTATTTCGAATAAAACATAGGAAAGCAAGACCAGAAAATATTTATAAGAAATTTATTGAATCTCTCAAAAAAAAAAAGGAGAATGAACTTTTTTTCTACTACACTAAACTAAATTTTAGTAATTATAGAGAAATCTGGTCTTCATATCCTTCAATTGATATTCCAGAATATAAGAAATTAAAAGACCTTGCCTTTGTTGGAGTTGGATTAGTTTCTGGTTTTGATAAGGCGTTTAGGATTAAAGTAAATGAAGATAAACATTATAATGAAATAGAAAAGAACTTAATTTTTAATTTTATTAAAGCTATGAATTGTAAAGGTTTTAGGGTCGAAGGTTTTGAGAAATATATTCTGATGGATGAAAAAATAAAAGATGAAATATATCTAAGTAAAAATTATCCAAATATCTATAAAAAGTATG
>JABUBO010000103.1_pt1 | contig 24379 bp, 24 predicted proteins | sample 7240361 | NCBI WGS metagenome assembly JABUBO01 (sample SAMN07256346, study PRJNA390944) | subsurface metagenome | isolation source: Methane hydrate marine sediment | place: Pacific Ocean: Eastern North Pacific, ODP site
CATTACGGGTAACCCTATGAATATTCAGTTTGATTTTAATATAAGAGAGATGCTAAAGAAAATAGCTTACGGAGGGTTTAGCCACCATTGGAATGTTGGATATGGAGATTATGTTAGTGAGCTTGTCGAACTGTGCAAGTTACTAAAAATTGACTATACGGTTATGGTTTGATTACTTTAGTTTTTAAAGTATGGATTTTAACACTTATTTTGATTTGGAATCCTAGAAGCTTTTCGTGTGGTTAAAATAAATAATTATAATTGAAAGAGGAGACTGCATATGAAACCGAAACTGATTCTTATGTTTACCCGTAATGATGTAACAGTACCGGATGCTATTGGTTGTTTTGAGAAAGTAAAAGATCTTCCAGTGGATTTCTTTGGCTTTAAGGAGATAGGACTTCCGCAAGATAAAATGAAAAAGCTAAATGATATGATACATACAGCTGGGTTTAGATCGTTTTTAGAAGTAGTAGAATATGATGAAAACAGTATTGTAGAACCCGCAAAAATGGCAGTTGACATGGGCTTTGATTACCTTATGGGTACAGTATATTACCCTTCTATATGGGATATAATAGATAAGAAAATAAAATATTTCCCATTTTGCGGAAAGATATATGATAGGCCTTCAATACTTGACGGTACAATAGATGAAATAGTGGCAGATGCTGTAGCAATAGAGAAAGCTGGTGCTGACGGATTTGACCTCTTAGCTTACAGGTACAAATATCCTGATAAAATAAATGCTCTTGTTTTAGCAGTAAAGAACGCAGTAGCCGTCCCTATAGTATCAGCAGGGTCTATAAATAGTTTTGCTAGGTTGCAGCAAACAATAGATCAAGGAGTGTGGGGATTTACTATTGGAGGAGCTTTCTTTGAAAAGAGGTTTGTACCTGGTGGTTCGTATAGAGATAATGTCATAGCAGTACTTAAAAAATTGGGGTGGGGTTGGCATCAGGGACTTCCCCAATGCTAAGCTTATCAGCGATGACAATGTTATAAACCTTCAGTCGAAAAGGTATGCCTGCTGGCGTTGCACCTTTGGCTGCGGAGGACACATGAAGGCAGGAACAGAATACGAGTACGAGGCGGGAGCACATAAGCCGGAGTATGAAACACTCTGTATGTTTGGGACTAATTGCCTTAATGATAACCTTGAATCAATAATCAAGGTTAATGATATTTGTAACCGCTACGGACTTGACACCATCTCTACGGGGGCTACAATTGCCTTCGCTATTGAGTGCTATGAGAATGGGCTTATCACCAAGAAAGACACCGACGGTATTGAAATGACCTGGGGCAACCATAAATCTATCGTAGCCATGACCGAAAAGTTAGCCAAGAGAGAAGGCTTTGGTGACATTCTAGCTGATGGTGTTAAGGTGGCCGCCGAGAAAATCGGCAAAGGTTCAGGAAAATACGCCATGCATATTCAGGGGCAAGAATACCCAGCACACGATCCCAAGCTAGGCTATCACTTCACCACTACCTACAGGCTGGACCCCACCCCAGGCAGACATACCCAGGGGCAGGAGGGACTTAAACCCCCAGGACTACCAACACCAGACTTTGACTCCAAGTCCTTCCGTGGTAGAGGGGAAGCCCATAAGATAGCCAGCAACCACCACCATTTTATGGCTTCGGCTGGAATGTGTGAATTTATGTATTGGTCATTACACAGTGCTGATGCTATCCATGAGTTCGTAAACGCAATAACTGGCTGGGATACGACCATGGATGAAGTGCTTAAGACCGGGGAGAGGATTTCTAATATGCGGCATGCCTTCAACCTTCGGGAAGGGTTGAACCCATTACAGTTCAGGGTACCTGATAGGGTGCTGGGCAGACCACCGCTTAAGGAAGGTCCTCTGATCGGGGTAACCATTGATGAGGACATAATGATAAAAGAGTATCTGACAGCAATGGAGTGGGATGCCAAGACAACCAAGCCGAGCAAGAAGAAACTGCTAGAGCTGGGGCTGGACGACGTGGCGAAAGACCTATGCCCTAGAAGAAACCAGTTTATCAAGTGAAGGAAGCAATACTTAAATAGCGAGGGAAAGGTAGCATGCGAGCTTATATAATAAGAAGGGTACTGCTAATGGTACCCACCCTGTTTCTGGTCAGTATCGTAAGCTTTAGCGTGATGCGTCTACTTCCAGGCGACATAGTAGACGTGATGCTACACAGTACATTTGAGGGTGGTGCTAAACTAACAGAGGTGGACAGGGCTGATATTGAGCAGAAGCTGGGGTTGGATGTGTCAATCCTTACCCAGTATGGACGCTGGATAGGAGTTTGGCCCCAAGCGGATGGCGGTTTTAGTGGTATTTTTCAGGGCGACCTCGGGAAATCCTTGTGGAGAAACACCTCTGTGATTGATGAGATAGCCCAGAAGTGGCCAGTAACTTTTCAACTTGGCCTCATGGCTATGATAATAGGTCAACTCATAGCCTTGCCTATAGGTATATTTTCAGCGCTACGGCAGGACACCTGGGGCGACTATATAGCCCGTAGCTTTGCCATATTGCTAATCGCCGTCCCTGGCTTCTGGATAGCGACACTGGTAATAGTCTTCCCCTCAATATGGTGGGGTTATTCGCCGCCCATAATGTATATCCCGTTTACTGAGGACCCAATAGGTAATCTGAAAATGCTCATAATACCTTCCATTGTTCTGGGGATGCTTCTATCAGGTTCAACCATGAGGATGACCCGAGCCATGGTGCTGGAGGTGCTGAGGCAGGATTATATCAGGACCGCCTGGGCAAAGGGGCTCAGGGAGAGGGTAGTCGTCATAAGGCATGTCTTGAAGAATGCACTAATACCGGTAATTACCCTAATAGGAATTGTTATGCCCGTTATGGTTGGGGGCGCGGTTATTATAGAGCAGATATTCATGCTGCCGGGGATGGGCCGCCTCATCCTAGCGTCTCTCGAACGCAGAGACTACACAGTAGTTTGTGGAACAATTCTCGTGATTTCAGTCGCGTTGGTGTTCGTCAATCTAATGGTTGACCTAACCTATGGCTTTTTGGACCCCAGGATTCGTTATAAATAATGAGGAAAATTTAAAATGGGTAATGCTGTGGCTGATAGCTCATCAGGGAGAGTAGCCGAGAGAAAGAGACACTCCTGGCTGGTCGGTTTCTTCATAAGGCTGGTGAGGGAGAAGCCACTGGGTACTGTAGGTGGGGTTATAACTCTGCTCCTGCTTCTTACCGCCATCTTTGCCGACTTCCTCGCCCCTTATGGAATGAACGAAACCACGGCAGCTCGCCTAGCGACACCATCAGCCCAGTACTGGTTTGGCACCGATAATCTGGGGCGAGACATACTCAGCCGTGTTATCTTTGGGGCTCGTATCTCGGTGATTGTAGGTTTGGCTGCGTCTATTTTAACTATAATTATCTCTGTGATTATAGGTATGGTGTCCGGGTACATCGGCGGTAAATTTGACCTCATAGTGCAGAGGTTTGTTGATGCCTGGATGTGCTTGCCCATTCTAATTGTTCTTATGGCCGTAATATCTTTTATGGGGCCGGGGCTGTGGACGGTAATCATTGTTATAGGGGTAAGTTGGGGCATTATCGCTTCTAGGATAATGAGAAGTGCTGTTATCAGCGTTAAAGAGAATGTGTATGTAGCGGCGGCGGTGGCTATTGGCTGTCCCACCAGCAGAATCCTTATTCGGCATATCCTACCCAATATTATGGCTCCCATAATTATTGAATTTAGCGTAAATATACCGGGGATAATTCTAACTGAGGCCAGCCTGAGCTTTCTCGGCTACGGTATCCCTCTCCCGGCTCCCAGTTGGGGAGGTATGCTTAGTGGCAGTGGGCGCACTTACATGTTTCTGGCCCCGTGGATAGTTGTATGGCCCGGCCTTGCCCTGAGCATCCTCGTGTATGGCGTAAATATGTTCGGGGATGCGGTGAGAGACCTGCTGGATCCAAGATTGAGGGGTGGTGCCGGGCGCTATGGGGTGAGAGCGAAAAAGAAACCACAGTAAAAAGTGAGCCCAGTGCTCGAAGAGGAGGTGATAAGCAGTAAAAAGGTTATAAAATGGTAGGACGTTACATGGATAAGATTCTATTTGTGGAAAACAAAGGAGGAAAAGATGAGCAAACCGATAATTACACACATTGAGGTACACGAGTTCGAGTATGAAATTAGGGATATAACTCAGGAGTACTCCTACGAGCCCGGAACTGTTTCTATAAGAAGAGGTACCGGCCTGAGGATTCACACCGATATCGGGGTAAGTGGTGAGTACGTGACGAGGGGTTCATTAGGCACCACCATGTTGCGCCCCCTTATTATCCCCTACCTTGTGGGGAGGAACGCCTTGGAGCGCGAGAAGATCTACATTGACTTGAAGCGTGAGCTCCGGCACGCATCCCGCCTAGGTATGGACATAATAGACATTGCCCTGTGGGACTTAGCGGGAAAGTATTACGACGCACCCATCTACGAACTCTTAGGCGGCTACCGGAAAAAGCTTCCGTGCTACGCCAGCACCTTTCACGGTGACCACAGTAAGGATGGACTCAACAGCCCTGAGGCGTTCGCTGACTTTGCTGAGCAGTGCTTAGAGATGGGTTACCCAGCTTTCAAAATACATGACTGGATAGACGTTCCTCCCAAACAGGAGATAGCGGCAGTCCATGCCATCGGTAAACGAGTAGGTGAAAAGATGGACCTAATGCTGGATCCGGCCTGCTCGTACAACACCTTTGCCGATGCTGTGAAGGTGGGCAGGGCCTGCGACGAAGAAGGGTTTTTCTGGTATGAAGACCCGTTCCGAGACGGCGGGATATCTCAGTTTGCGCACCGAAAGCTCCGTCAGCTTATCAAAACGCCTTTGCTTCTAACGGAGCACGTTACCTCACTGGAGCCCAAAGTGGACTTCGTTCTCGCCGATGCTACCGACTACCTGCGAGGGGATCTCGCCTATGATGGAGGAATCACTGGGACCATGAAGCTAGCCCATGCTGCCGAGGGCCTAGGGATAGATGTAGAAATACATTTACCCGGGCCAGCTGAGCGTCACTGCATGGCTGCCATACGTAATAGCAACTACTACGAGATGGCGCTGGTCCATCCCAAGGTCAAGGTGTCGTCCTTCAGCCTACCTATATTCAAGAGTGATTACCGGGATGGGCTTGACGCCATCGATAAGGATGGCTGCGTGACTGTGCCTGAGGGCCCGGGACTCGGCGTTGAGTACGACTGGGACTTCATCGCGAAGCATCGTACGGGTGGTGCAGAGTACAAGTAGGTAGCTTCTTAGGTAGCTTCTGATGAGAGATATGGTATGAGGACACAGCTCATCGGAATGTTGGATGACTACTGTGAGCTAGTTCAGATAGATGGGTGACAAACAAATAGACGAGCACTAAGCTTTGGCAAGTTTCGTCTTACCGTCTCGTAAAGAAAGGATAGAAGATGAAAGTTAAACCTGAAGAATATATTAAAATAATACCGCCACCACCTGTTGTTTTAGTATCAACTTTATATGGTGATGTGAAGAACCTGGCTCCCTTCGGAATGAATATGCCAATTTCTTCTAATCCACCTCTATACGCTATTGGCGTCAAAGCTACAAGGGATACATATAAAAATATCTTAGAAACAAAGGAATTTGTTGTTGCCGTACCGGGTCCTGATTTAGTTGAAGAGATTAATAAAACAGCAGAGTCTTTCCCCAGAGAGATAAGTGAGTTTGAAAAAGCAGGACTTACTCCTTTGGGAAGTGAAGTTGTGAAGCCTTTTGGAGTAAAGGAATGCCAGGCTAATTTTGAGTGCCGGCTTGAGTGGATTAAACAAGCAGGAGACCATTATATAATAGTTGGAAGAGTAGTAGCAGCAAGTATTGACGATAGGATTTATAGGGAAGTTCTGTCAAGGCTTCTCATTGTTCCTGTTTATCATGTTGGGGCAAAAGAAGGTGAATATGCTGGGAAAGGGGCAGTTATTGGTTAAAGAGTAATATGCAATTTTGCGAGTTAAATTTGGATTAGTTAATTTTAAAAAGCTGTTGTCAAAAGCCACCAATTAGTGTAAACTACAGAAAACTCAAATTCGGTTGGGAGGTGGACCTCATGGAACAATTTAATTTTCCCAAATGTCAGAAGTGCAAGACTGGAGACCTGGTGCCCTTATCTGACTTTGGCAGTCAAGGGGCAGCTATTCACTACAAAGCCTGGGTTTGCACCAACCCTGATTGTGGCTTCAACCTGAAAATCAGGAATGGTGACGTCTATATTAATGAACCCATTATGAGCGGCGCACTCCATACCGCCCGCTCTCGCTAAAATATTTAACGCTCACCCCGAAGCTCTAGATTATAGTGGTGAATGTCCTTCCTCGGTTAGCCAAACTCAAGGGGATAGCAGTTAACCTCTTATTCCCACAGTGGTGTGTGGGTTGTGGTAAGGAGGGTGATTTTATTTGCCACTCCTGCCGCCGCTGGCTACCTCGGATCATGCCTCCGCTTTGCCCCAGGTGTGGTAAGCCCCAACCCAGCGGCATACTTTGCCCTGGCTGTGTTAGCTGGCAAGCGGAGATAGATGGCATTCGCTCCCCATTTCGATTTGATGGAGTAATACGCCAAGCTATCCATCAGCTAAAATATAGAAACCTCAGAGCCCTGGCGGTGACCCTGGCTAAGTTGCTGCAGGATTATCTCGCTACCAATCCTATGCCCGGAGAGGTTCTGGTGCCGGTGCCACTTCACCAGAAACGAGTAAGGGAGCGTGGCTATAATCAATCCAGCCTACTGGCCAAAGAGCTAGGCAAACTCACTAGCTTACCTGTAGTTGACGACTGCCTCATCCGACAGCGGCATGCTCCTCCCCAGGCCAGAACATCAACCGTGGACGAACGGCGGAGTAACGTTGCCAATGCCTTTACCTGCCGCGACCACAGGCTACGGGACAAGCAAGTATTGCTTATAGATGATGTCTCCACCTCCGGGGCTACCCTTGATGCCTGCGCTGCGGCGCTAAAGGCAGCCGGAGCCGTCTCAGTGTGGGGACTGGTTCTAGCCAGAGAAATTTGAGGCAAGCATTAAAAGCAGGTGAATACTACAAGCGGGGAGCTAAACTACACTATCTTTAATACCGATATAGGCTGGATAGGGATATTAAGCTCGGCAAAGGGGCTGCTAGGCACCACCATGCCCCAGCGCTCAGCTCAAGAAGCGTGTCAGCTATTAGGTAATAATGTAAACCATGCCACCTGGTCTCCCCACCTGTTTGATGACTTAATGGAGCGCCTCAGGACTTACTTTAGTGGTCATAAGGTAGCCTTTCCTGATAAGCTTGACCTCTTCCGGGCTACCCATTTTCAACGTGAGGTATGGGAGATAACCAGGCTTATCCCTTATGGTGAAACCAAAAGCTATGCCTGGGTGGCTGAGCAGATTAAAAGACCTAAGGCAATGCGGGCGGTGGGGCAAGCCCTAAGTAAAAATCCTCTACCAATTATCGTCCCCTGTCATCGGGTGGTAGCCAGCGATGGTAAGCTCGGTGGCTTTAGTGGCGGAGTGGAGATGAAGAAGTGTCTTCTTTCGCTGGAAACCTCAGCCAGTATCAGGTAAAGTGTCACTCTATATTGATGGTAAATACCTTCTGGTCTATACCCTCTTCTTCCCACGACCGTTTATAGACCAGGGTTATCTCAGTTTCGCCTGCCTTTAACGCCTTGAATCGGAAATAATCAACTCCACCAGCACCAACTATTTCGTGCTCCGCTTCTTCAGCCAGCTTATATGTCTTTTCCACCAGCTCAAGTATGGTCTCATCAAGGCTTACCTCCCAGTCATAGCCGGTGGTAGGATTAGCACCGAGGGCAATAAAAAATTCCTGGTTGACGCCAATATCTATCGTTTGCCCTGAGTCAGTATAGGTCTTAACCTCCTCCACACATCCAGTCGCTAGGCTGGTAGCTATCACTGCCACCGTAACCAGTATCAAAAACTTTTTCACTAAACCCTCCTCGTTATCAATTATCCACTATAATTATAACGGAAGTGAAGGGAAAAGGTTAGTCTAAATCCCTACCTTCTCTCTGCCACCGAAGCTTAGGGAGTAAATAATTTAGCCCTATACAGCCTTCGTTTAGCCTCAGATACTCCCCTCATCTTCAGGTTCAAGAAGTTCAGTTCGTATTCCTCAAGTAGTCCTTCGCCAGCGAAGCTAAAGTATCTATTATTACCTATTATGATATGGTCTAAGACCCTGATCTGCATAATGCTTCCAGCATAGACTAAGTCTCTGGTCAGTTCTTTATCACTCTGGCTGGGCTCGGGATTGCCTGAGGGGTGGTTATGAATAAAAATCAGGGAGACAGCATGATGTTTAATGGCGCCCTCTATAACCTCACGGGGGGAGATAGAACTACTACTTACTGTTCCCTCAAAGAGGTCAGCGGTGTCAATAATCTGGTTTTGGCTATTTAGATAAATAACCTTGAATACCTCTTTCTTGAGGTCTCGCATTGAATGATAAAGATAATCAAAAATCTCCTGTGCGGATTTATAAACGGGTTTATCAATAATCTTCTCTTTGAGAAACTCTCTAGCTACCTCCTGCACCAGTTTGAGACCAAAGGCACTATGAGAACCAATGCCATCTATTTGCTGTAGCTCTTCAGGAGCAGCTTCCAAGACTCCCCTCAGGGTTTTGAATCTTTTGATAGCCTCTTTTGCCGGCTGTTTACAGTCCTTACGGGGTGAGCCCAAGGTTAGGAGTAACTCAATAATTTCATAGTCGTGGAAGCCAGCCAGCCCCGACTTAATGAACTTCTCCCGTAGTCTCTTTCGGTGACCTAGCGATATATCCTTTGAAGGCATTTTGGGATTTTCTCTCTGCTGGTTCAGCAACTACTTCTTTTCCTCCATTAACTTGAGGATTATGAAAAGCTCTACTCATCAAAACTATTTGTTGATTTCTAAAACGACGACCGTGTCTATGGGATCTGGAGCTTTATCAGGAACACTTATCACCACATCTTCCCCTTCTCGCCTAAACTCAAGCTCGCTGTGATTTGGATCGGCCAGAAGGTGTACCCTCTTCACATCGCTATTCACACGGGACACTTTGAACTTTCCATCCCAGGGCCAGGCGAAAATGTGAACGTAAAATTTGCGAGGCTTAGCGGTGCATTGATAGGGGGCGGCAGGGGGGATGTCAATCGGACTGGCTGTAGCACCATAGATGCTTTCACCGTTCATCTTTAGCCATTCGCCTACTTCCTTCAGGGAGCGTACGGAAGGTTCGGGAATGATACCTTCGGCGGTAGGGCCAACGTTGAGCAGATAATTGCCACCCCAGCTGACGATAGTGACCAGCTTTTGAACCAGGTTCCCGGCTGATTTCCAGTTATGGTCGTAGCTCTTGTAGCCCCAGGTGTCATTTATGGTCGCCGGCGTCTCCCAATCGTCTTCAATTCTTTCCTCCGGAATCTCATTGTCTCCCATCTCCATGAAATCTCCTATGGTGTGTCCCTTCAGCCATCTAATAACCGTCCCAACCCCTATCCGACCACTGATGATGGTATCGGGCTGTAACCCGCGAACCAAGTGCTTGAGCTCTAGAGCTAGTTCAGGGGTGGGAGTTCCCATGTCAAACCAGATGTAAGCAACCGGACCGTAGTTGGTGAGCAACTCGCGAAGTTGGGGTTTCACGTATTCCCTCAAATACCGGCTGAAGTCCTGCTTCGCCGGATCATAATCCCAGTTGTTCCCCATCCCGTTGGGGTGGTGCCAGTCCAACGTCTGGGAGTAGTAGAATCCCAGTCTGATGCCTTCTTCTCGGCACGCCTCGGCCAGTTCCTTGAGCGGGTCACGCTTAAACGGGGTCGCCTTGACAATGTTGTAGTCAGTCAATTTGGTATCAAACAGGCAGAAACCATCATGATGTTTGGCAGTGATGACCATCCACTTCATCCCTGCCTCCCTAGCCAGTTGGACCCACTCCTTTGCGTTAAACCTGACGGGATTGAATTTCTTGGCGAGCTGTTCATACTCCTTGATGGGGATTGTGGCACGCTGCTGGATCCATTCGCCTATTCCCGAAACGCACGTGCCTTTCCACATTCCAGCCGGTAAAGCGTAGAGACCCCAATGAATGAACATGCCAAACTTCGCCTCACGCCACCAGGCCATCCTCTTGTCCTGCTGTTCCTCGGTTTCTTCAATCAGGTTCACCACTTTACTCCTTACCATTACTATTTTGAAGGCATCTTGGGATTTCCCCTTTACATATTCTAGCACCAAAGGGCAAAGGTTTCTATATTGGCGAACAGAGACAATAACAACGGAAAATACGGTGACAGCTATATCCTAATCCTTCGAGAGCCTCCTGTAAATTAGGCAAGCTCCCCGCTTCAACAATCAATGTTGGGCGATAGCGTTTTAGGAAAGACGAGCCTCCCCGAATCACATCTCTCTCTCCTCCTTCAACGTCTATCTTGACGTATACCTTGCCGTGCTCAGGCAGAGTTACATCCTCACTGAGAGTATCTAGGCTGACACTCTTGACTTCTTCCTGTCCATGGTAATCTTTGCTCTTTGTTGTGCTGTTATAAAGAGGGTTTGGCCGGGACTGCAGATATAGAGACCCGTTAAAGCCCGCCGCTGCTTCGACAACACGGACATTGCTTGCTTTTACCGCCTCCACGTTCTTATACAAAACTCGCAGATTTCTCTTATCTGGCTCAATTGCTATCACTGAGCCACTCTCACCTACCCTCCCACAAGCATATATTGTGTAGTACCCTATATGAGCACCAACATCGATAAAAAGGTCGCCTTGTGATAAAGAAAGGCACCCACGCACGTATGGTTCCCAAATCCCAAGCGCCATATACACTTCACACAGGAATAGAGGGCGAAAATAGAAGTGGGAGAAGGGAAGACGAATAGTCATCCGGTATGAATATCTTTGGAGAGGTAGCGTGATGGCATCGTACAGAATTTGAATTAGCTTATTAATGCTCACCAATATACCCCATAGTGCCCACTTTGACATCTGAACCTCCTTTTGTTTTAAGCAGTCTCTGCTTTCAAATTACCCTTCACAAATGACCTCAAGCCCTATCAGCCGGCTCTACCCTTATCCCGTCTTCCCCCACTAGCTCTACCAGCCGCTGATGAAGCTCAGGGCAGTAGCCGGTGCGCATACTGGACAGCTTGAGGTTGATAATCTTTTCCTCATTGGCAACACGGAGGTTGACCTCATCCTGCCCAGGGAATTCTTTCAGGGTGTTAATCAATTTATGCAGATAGGCTATATCGGTATCCTTATCGCTGGTCTGACTGATGCTGATTACCAGTCGGCGACTTTCGGCAGGCACAGTGTAGGCGGTAGCTTCCTCAGCTATTATTGGCGGCTTAGTAGGTTGAGAGGTAACTACCTCTTCACCCTGAGCTGCCTCTGGCTGGTAGCGGCGCACATGGTCACAGTTTAGCTGCACCCGGTCATCCCTTAGCCTTACCTTACCCTCAACCAGTAGTATATTCCCTTCCTGCCACAGGTCCCTGGTATCGGAATAGAGCTTGGGCCAAACCATAGCCTCAATTCTGCCATCAAGGTCTTCCAGAACAGCGCTGGCAAAAGGGCGCCTATCTTTGGTAAACAGGGAACGAACCGAGGCCACCATCCCGGCAACAACAACAGTTTGCCCCACCAACTCGGCATCAATTTGTCCGCACAGGGTAGTATTCTCTGAAACTATCTTAGCGGCAACAGCGCTCAATGGGTGCTCAGAGAGGTATACTCCCATCAGCTCCCTCTCCCAGGCTAGTTTCTCATCGGTAGAGATGTCAGCGGCTTCAAGGTCAAGGCTGGGCGTGGGAACCGGCATTGCCTCCCCCCACAGGTCAAACATGGTAGATTGCCCTGTTTCCCGGAGGTGTTGCTCCCGTTGAGCCAGGGATAGGATGCGATTAGTGTTGTGAAGTAGAGTCCCACGGCTGCCCAGGCAATCCAGGGCTCCAACCTTAATCAGGCTTTCCAGCACCCGCCTGTTTATACCACGCAGGTCACAACGACGGCACAGGTCTTCAATAGATTTGAAGTCGCCTTGCTTATTACGCTCAGCAATGATGGGCTCTATTGCCCCCAGCCCCACATTCTTAACAGCGGTTAATCCGAAGCGGATAGACGGGGCATTGTCTTTACTATCCTTTTCTATAGAAAAGCTGGCTTGACTACGGTTTATGTCAGGCGGTAGCACTGAAATGCCCAGGCGGCGGCACTCAGCAATGGCACTAGCTACCTTCTCCGATTGCCCGGCATTGGTAATCAGGAAAGCGGTGATATATTCTGCCGGGTAATTTGCCTTGAGATAGGCGGTATGATAGGCAATAAGGGCATAGCTGACACTGTGAGCTTTATTGAAAGCGTAGCCAGCGAAGGGCTCAATAAGAGCAAAAACCTCACTGGCTACCTCAGCGGAGAATCCATTCTGCTTAGCTCCGGCAATAAAGTTACGCCTCTCCTTCCGCATAACCTCAGGAATCTTCTTGCCCATTGCCTTGCGGAAGACGTCAGCCTGCCCCAGGCTATACCCAGCGAAGGCCTGGGCAATAAATAGCACCTGCTCCTGATACACAATCACCCCGTAGGTTTCCTCAAGGATGCTGGCTAGAGCGGGGTGGGGGTAGTGGATAGGCTCAATGCCGTGCTTAGCCTTGATGAAGGTAGGAATATGCTCCATAGGTCCGGGGCGATACAGTGCCACCATAGCTGAAATATCACTGAAGGTGGTTGGTTTAAGCTCCTTGATGTAACGGCGCATACCAGCTCCCTCCAACTGAAATATGCCAGCCGTCTCCCCTGAGGACAACAGGTCAAAGGTCTTAGTATCATCCATCGGGGTATGGTGCAGGTCAATATCAACGCCACGGTTCTGATAAATAATCTCCCTTGCCCTACCCAAAATGGTGAGGTTAGCTAAGCCAAGGAAGTCCATCTTGAGTAGACCAATCTGGGCAATGTCTTCCATAGCGAACTGGGTCATAGCTATGGTTTCACCGTTACCCTTACTTGCCCGCTGTAAGGGGACATATCTGGTGAGGGGCTCTCTAGAGATAACTATACCAGCGGCATGAGTGCTGGCATGGCGAGCAATACCCTCTACCCCCCTAGCTGAATCAATCAGGTTTTTGATTATAGTATCCTCACGGTAGATATTGCTGAGTTCATTATTCTCATCCAGGGCTCTGGCCAGGCTCATACCCGGAGCAAAAGGAACCAGCCTGGCTACACGGTCAACTTCACTATAGGGCATCCCTAAAGCCCGCCCCACATCCCTGAGAGCTGCCCTGGCACCTAGTGTGCCGAAGGTAATAATTTGGGCTACGTGGTCTTGTCCATATTTCTGTGATACATAGGAGATGACCTCGTCACGGCGGTTATCTTCAAAATCTAAATCTATATCTGGCATCTCCCGGCGTTCCAGGTTGAGAAAGCGCTCAAAGACCAGCTTATTTTCAATAGGGTCGACCTCAGTGATACCCAGACAGTGAAGGACAATGCTGGCAGCAGCACTACCTCTAACCCCAAACAGGATGTTGTGCTTCCTGGCAAAGGAAATGATGTCCCAGACGACAAGGAAGTAGTTAGCAAATTGGGTCTGCTTTATTACCTCCAGCTCATAGCTAAGTCGCTGCTCTATCTCCGGGGTAGGCTGGGGATAGTATTGAGGCAAACCCTCATAACAAAGGTCAGCCAAAAACTGGTCGGCGGTCTTCCCCTCAGGTAGCTCTATCTCAGGGAGGTAAAGGCGGCCAAACTCAAGCTTGAGGTTACACATTCCAGCAATGCGCTCGGTGTTCTCTAGCGCCTGAGGAATATCTTTGAATAACTCTGCCATCTCCGAGGGGGGTTTGAGGTAGAAGAAATCGCCAGCCATCTTCATTCTCTTCTCATCATGGATGGAAGAGTTCGTCCCAATACATAGGAGTAGGTCGTGGGCTGAAGCATCCTCCTGGTCAACATAGTGGACATCATTAGTTGCCACCAGCGGAATATCCAACTCGCTGCTCATAGATATGAGACCCTGGTTTATCTGCTCCAGCTCAGGGATGGGGTGTCTCTGTATTTCCAAGTAGAAATTGCCAAATGCTTGCTTATACCACAAGGCAGCCTGCTTTGCTTCCTGGAAGCGTCCTTCCAGAATAAGACGGGGCACCTCACCGGCAACACATGCGGAAAGGGCAATAAGGCCCTGGTGATACTCCTGGAGAAGCTCTTTATCTACCCGCGGCTTGTAGTAAAAGCTCTCAAGGTGCGCTTTGGTGGTGAGCTGGATTAGATTGCGGTATCCGGTCTGGTTTTTGGCTAGTAGAATAAGGTGATAGTTGTTCTTATCGCTGGCATTACGGCTGAAGCGGCTGTCCTGAGCTACATAAACCTCGCAGCCGATAATAGGTTTTATGCCTGCCTCTTTAGCTGCCAGATAGAACTCAATAGCACCATACATAACACCGTGGTCAGTTATCGCCAGACTGTCCATCCCCAGGTCTTTAGCTCGTGATACCAGTTGGGGGATGCGGCACATACCATCAAGCAGGCTATACTCGGTATGGATATGGAGATGAGTGAACATTGCCCTTCTACACCTGGCTTTTGGAGTAATTATAGCACAGGGTTGGTTTTTGGGATATTATTTTTAGCCATAAGGGTATAGAAACTAAGCACAGTTTTATTTAGACTGCTCAGCAACCTATCCCCCTAACCCCCTAACCCCCTTCCCTTACAAGGGAAGGGGGAATAACTGTTCTTTGAAGGGGCGTTAGCCCCTTCAAACTACCCTCAATAAGTGGCCTTCATTTCGTGGTGGGGGAATATTTTAGAATAGTAAGGGAGAGTTTTAGAGAGGCGAAGCCTCTCTTTCATAACTATTTCCCCCTCATGATAGGAATATATATCCATATCATGGAGAGGGGGATAAAGGGGGTGAGGTAAATAATACTATGCTTTCTAGCCCTGACAGTGTAAAATCTGGATACTAACGATTGGAGATAAAATTGAAGGGTCTTGTTATTGCCGCTAAATGGAGTTTTATGCTCTGTCTGCCCATTCTGCTGCTGACGGCTAGCATCGGCTGGGGGGTAAATAGCTCCTGGCTCTATAAATATGGCTTTGAGAAATATAATGTCAGCCAGACGACAGGCTTAGCTCAGCCAGAGCTAGAAAAGGCAGCTACCGGGTTAATTAGCTACTTCAACTCGGGTGATGAGCATATTAGCCTAACGGTGATGAAGGATAGCAAACCATTTGAATTGTTCAATCAGCGGGAGGTGGCTCACCTCAGGGATGTAAAGGGGCTGATTTGGCTGGACTATTGGGTCTTACTGGGGACGCTGATTTATGTTCTGACCTATGCCGGGGTTAGTCTCTTCTGGCGAAGGGGAAGATACTGGCGACGGTTAGGGTGGGGGGTAGTTAGCGGAGGGGGTATCACTCTAGCCCTGATGCTGGCAATGGGGTTAGGCACACTGCTCAATTTTGACCAGCTATTTTTACAGTTTCACCTCTTTAGCTTCACTAACGAGCTATGGCGGCTCGACCCAGCCAGAGACTACCTGATTATGCTTTTCCCCCAGGGCTTCTGGTATGACGCCGCTATATTCTGCGCTCTGGCAACAGCCGGTCTGGCTATAATCTTGGGTGGGGTGGCTGGGGGGTATCTGATGTTTACTAGAAGAAAAGCAAAACAGCTATTGGCGTAAAATATCATCTATAACAGTAGGCTTCCAAACCATGCCAACGTCAGCTTGCTCCCTAATACGCCCTGAGTACACGCCAAGGAATCTAACAGCACTTCCACCTAAATTCCATGCAGCAGTTGATGACCTATACCCGCCTATTCTTCTAGCAAAAACTGGGGAGCCTGACATTCCGGGTCGAGTTGTTGCATCAACTAAGAAGACAGGTTTCTCATCATAATTTAAGTCAATATCAGATGCAATATGACCAGTTTTCCAAATAGGGAATTTCCCAGCCGCAGCAATCCCAAAAGGAAAACCCAATATTGAAACCGGCTCTGAAGGAGCTAACACTAGATCAGTCTGAGCTAACGAAGTATCTAAGGGATAGACTCTAATATCATCATTGGGTTTAAGCGCTAAAGCAATGACATCTACTTGTCTGCCTAGGGGATGTTCTTTCCAAAGTTTGTTTCCATTGGTAGAGTCAATAAGCGCCTCATATATTCGGTGCCAAGAACCCAATGTTTTCGCATCGTGATGCCAAATCCCAATGGTATCTGGGTCAACTACCCCCGTAGTTGTCATTGGTCTTCCCGTATTTGGATCACGACCAGTTACCATATGCCAGTTTGTAATTAAATAATTAGTCCCGTCATACACAACCACAAAACCTGTTCCCCTTCCAATTCGCGCACCTTGGGAAAAGCACTCCAGATGAAGAGAAACACATGATAATGGGTCAATAAGAATCTGCTTTGCCATAATACATCCTCACCCTATTTAACCTACTCACCGCCTCATTCTTCTCTCTAATGCCAACTAATAACGGATAATTCTGATTATCAGCAGAAGAACGGGGGGACCAAGCAAAGACGAAAACAGAACTACAGGAAGGCTTGCCCCGGCAACTTGCGCTATCAAGGCAATTACAGTAGCGGCAACTGTGTAAAACACAATGTTCTTGGTTAACATCTCACCCTATTCAATCTATTTAACGCCTCGTTCTTCTCTCTGATTCCCAGTTTAGTCTTGTTTATTGCTTTTCTCAAGAGGTCAATTGACTGGTCGTAGGTTTCTCTATCCACCTTCAAAATAATTCGCAAACCAAAGACTATAGCCACTTGAATATCACTATTAAGAGGTGTAAAATTACGCATAAATAGGGAGGATACACCTACTCAAATTTGGAAGGCGCAAAAAGATGGGCAAAATTTACTTGATTGATGTAACAAATCGTGATGGAGTTCAGACAGCCAGGCTTGGTCTATCCAAGCTCGCCAAGACCATGATAAATATATATTTGAATGAGATGGGGGTTTATCAAAGCGAATTTGGTTTCCCTACTACGAGACACGAGTCTCACTACCTTCAGGCAAACCTTAAATTGGCGGAGATGGGTATCTTACAGCCTATCCGCTTGGGGGGGTGGATACGAGCCACTGCTGAGGACGTGGAAAGGGCTTATAGTCTAGTACCGAGTATCAAGGACCTCAATCTTTCCATCTCTACCTCCAACCAAATGATTACGGGCAAGTTCAGAGGTACAAAGAGTGAGGAAAATATATTGACAATGACCGCAGAGGCTATAGACGCAGCCAAGTCACATGGTACTGAAACTATTGGTGTTAATGCCGAGGACGCTTCAAGAACAGATACAGATTTCCTGCTCCGATTTGCCTCTGTAGCTAAGGAACACGGAGCCGATAGGTTCAGGTATTGTGATACGCTCGGCTATGACAACCCTTTTACCATATACGAAATGGGTAAGATGCTGGCCAAGGAAGTAGGAATACCTATTGAAGTCCATTGTCATGGGGACTTGGGAATGGCTGTTGCCAACTCCGTCGCCGGGGCAATGGGTATCATTGATGGGGGGCAGGACGCCTATATAAACACAACCATCAATGGGATAGGAGAAAGGGCGGGCAATGCCGACCTCGTCGCCGTCGTCTTGACACTCAAAAAATCCAAGGGTCTCGCTGAAAAATATAAGTTTGGTATGCCGATTCGTCTATCAAAGTCGTGGAAGATTTGTAAATATGCCAGTTATGCTTTTAATGTTCCCATCCCTATAAATCAGCCTGGGGTTGGAGCTAATGTTTTCGCTCATGCGTCTGGTATCCACGCCGATGGAGTGTTGAAGGACCCGCAAAACTATGAACTATATGATTTCAAAGAGCTAGGTCGAGGGGAACCAGAGATGGTTGAGACTGGTAGAGAGATATGCTCCGGCGAATATAGCGGAATATCCGGTTTCAGGCATATCATGGGGAAAATGGAAATAAGCTTCGAAAGCAGAGATGATGCTGAGAGGGTCCTGGAATTGGTAAGATACGCAAATGTGCTCGCCCAGAAGCCCCTGGTTGCTGATGAACTGCAATTTATCGCCAAATATCCAGATATTGCCAAGGAGTTACTGGCGATAACACCCCTCACCTAATTTGCCTGCTCTTAGGCAAAAGGCTAAAACAGGGCAAACCCTGATACTTACTTCAGGAACTCTGTAAAGCCTAATTCTGGTGAGATGCTCCTTCACCCAACTTCGTAATTATGGCATCTGCCATTTCGGAGGTCCCCACGGCTGTGGCGGAACTCCGTCCCGGTTTCAGGTCATAGGTAACTGATTTGCCTTCAGCTACGATTTCGGCTACGGCTGCCTCTAGCCTGTCGGCAGCTGCCCTCTCGTTAATATACCGAAGCATCATCACACCGGATAGAATCGTGGCCATCGGGTTCACCTTGTTCAAGCCGGTATATTTCGGGGCGCTGCCATGAGTAGGTTCGAAAACGGCTATCTCATCTCCGATATTCGCTCCCGGAGCTACCCCCAGACCGCCGACGAGCCCAGCACACAGGTCGGAGACAATATCCCCGTAAAGGTTGGGAAGCAGGAGTATGTCAAACGGATGCGACTGCTGAACGAGCTGAGCACACAGATTATCCACAAGCCTGTCCTCAAACTCGATGTCGGGATAAGCACTGGCGACCTCTCGGCTCACCTTGAGAAACAGCCCATCCGAGAACTTCAGGATGTTTGCCTTGTGAACGGCAGTTACCTTCTTCCTTCCATTGGCGCGGGCATACTCAAAGGCAAATCTGGTAATTCTTCTGGTTCCTGTTTCGGAGATTAACTTGAGGCTAATGCCAGAGTCCTTTCGCACCTCCTCTCCCTGGCTCTGTGAAATGAAGGAAAGCAGTTTTTCTGCCTCCGGCGTGCCCTTTTCAAATTCAATTCCAGCGTATAAATCCTCAGTATTTTCCCTCACCACTACTATATCCACATTTTCATATCGCGAAAGGACACCTGGGTAACTTCGGCAGGGGCGAAGGCAGGCATAGAGATTTAGTGCCTTTCGCAGAGCTACATTCACACTCCGAAAACCTACCCCCACCGGAGTAGTGGTCGGTCCCTTGAGCGCGACCCTGTTTTTCTTTACCGACTCAAAGAGACGCTCTGGCAGGAGACTACCCTCTTTCTCTAATGCGCTGGCACCGGCATTAGCCACTTCCCACTGAAATTCTACGCCGGTGGCCTCAAGAACCCGTCTGGCAGCTTCCACAACCTCCGGTCCTATGCCATCACCAGGTATTAGCGTGACAGTGTGCTTCACTAAGTTGCCTCCGCTTGCTGTTCAAAAGTCTTCAGGTCTATTTCTCCATTATTTTTCAATTACACTTTAGTTCTTGTTATCAGAGGTTTCTGTTTCACCTACCACAGTTATGACTACATTTCCCTTCTTGTGTCCTTTTTCGACATACCGGTGAGCCTCGGCAATTTGTTCCAACGGATAGCGTCTATCAATGACTGCTTTTATCTTTCCCGCCTCAATAAGCTCTTTGGTGAAGATTAGATCTTTAGTTATTTCGCTTGATGGCCTCAAACCTGCGAACGCAATCCTTACCTTTTTGCTGCCTACCATTGACGTCCATAACATTTGAAGAACAATTACCAGCGTAGGGACAGTTGTAAGATAGATTCCTCTTTGCTTTAACGAGCTCTTACAACGTGAAAATGAACTCTTGCCTACCGTATCGAAAATAATATCATAGGTCTGGCCGGTTTTAGTGAAATCCTCTTTAGTGTAATCAATTACTTTATCGGCACCAAGAGATTCCACCATTTCTAGATTCGTGGTACTACATACCCCGGTAACTTCCGCCCCATAGTACCTGGCAACCTGTACCGCATTAGTACCTACACTTCCAGAAGCGCCATAGATAAGGACTTTTTGTCCGCTCTGAATATTCCCCTTATCTCTAAGGAAAGGCAATGCTGTTAATGCTCCTCCAGTAGCGGCGGCTTCCTCATAGGTCATATTGGCTGGTTTTATTGCCACTGCCCCTGTCCCTTCTTCAGGCAGACATCTGTACTCGGCATGAGCACCTAAACCGGTACCGGTTAATGCAAAAACCTGGTCACCTTTCCTAAATAGTTTTACATCTTTACCTACTGATTCAATTTCCCCGGCTAAATACATCCCTAGTATAGGTTTTTTTGGTCTTATGAGACCAGTAATTATTCTCCCGAGGAGCCAGAGCAAGGGAGGGAATGTGCCACTTCGAGATCTCGGGTCCTCTGCTGATACTACTGTCGCATATATTCTTATCAGTACTTCATTGTCCTTGGGGATAGGTTTTTCTACCTCTTTGAGCTGAAGAACATCCGGCGGTCCGTATTTCTCATATACAATCGCTTTCATGAGTATTCCTCCCAATTTACTTTGATTTGGTGATTTTCAGTATAGTTTACCACGCTTTCTAAGATACAATGCCTAAGTCAGAGTTCGGGTTAACCATAAAATCCTTGTACTTCTTAATGTAAGGAATCAGCCCACCTTCATCCAGAATACGAAGCATGACCTCAGGCATCCTGTTGAAACTAAGTTTGACCTTTTTGGTCAGGTCACTAATTTCACCCGTCTTAAGGTTCACTTCCAGCTGGTCACCGTCATCAATCAGGTCAGTGTCACAGATGAGCACTGAAAGCCCAACATTAATGGCGTTGCGGAAGAAGATGCGAGCCACCGACTTAGCCAGAACAGCGCCTACTCCTGACATCTTGATGACAAGCGGGGCATGTTCTCGGCTTGAACCAAGCCCAAAGTTCTTTCCCGCGACTATAAAGTCACCGCTTGCCACTCGCTCAGCAAATGTAGGGTCGGTATCCTCAAACACGTGCTTTGCCAGCTCAGGCAAACTGCTCCGTAAATGTAGCAGTCTCCCCGGCACAATATGGTCGGTGGAAATACTATCGCCGAATTTGAACGCTTTACCTCTTAACATCTAAAAGACCTCTCGGGGGTCAGTGATTTCACCACAGATAGCTGTGGCCGCGGCTGTTGCCGGGCTGGCCAGGTAGATGAAGCCAGCCGGGTTTCCCATACGACCTTTGAAATTGCGATTGGCTGTGGACAAGCACGCCTCACCATCCCCCAGCACACCCTGGTGTACCCCCAGACAGGCGGCACAGCCAGGTGGGACAATAGATGCCCCCGATTCAACCAATGTTGTAATATACCCCTCAGCCAAGGCTGCCAAAAGAACTTGCTTGGAAGCTGGAGCCACAATGAGCCGGGTGCGTGGGTGCCGTCTTCTGCCTTGTAGGATGCCGGCAGCGATACCAAGGTCATCCAGGCGCCCATTGGTGCATGTGCCAATGAAAACCTGAGCAATGCGAACCCCTTCAAGTTCCTTCACTAGAGCAATGTTGTCAACGGTATGGGGTTTAGATACGGTAGGCTCAAGCTGAGCCGCATTTATCTCAATCGTGCTCTCGTAGGTGGCATCGGCATCTGGCTGGAGAGCGATATATTGCTCCCCTCTTCCCTGGCTTGCCAAATAGCTTTGTGTGACGCTGTCAGAAGGGAAAAGCCCGACCTTGGCTCCGGCCTCTACCGCCATATTGGCAATGGTGAGGCGCTCTGACATCGTCATCATGCCTACGGTCTCGCCGCCAAACTCCAGTGCTTTATACGTCGCACCATCAGCCCCAATCTGTCCGATGAGATGAAGAATAAGGTCTTTAGCATAGACGCCTTTAGCGAAATGACCGTGGACCACTACCTTTATCGTCTCCGGCACCCGAAGCCAGGTCTTACCCAGAGCGAGGGCGATAGCCACATCGGTAGAGCCCATTCCTGTAGCAAACGCCCCTAAGGCTCCCCCGGTAACCGTATGAGAGTCGGCACCGACGATTACATCCCCTGGAGAAGCGAAAGACTCCGCCACTATTTGGTGGCAAACGCCTTCCCCGATGTCGCTTAAGACAGCGCCCTTTTCCTCCGCAAAATCTCTAAGCAATATATGGTCGTTGGAAAGCGTACTAGCCGGGCTGGGCGCGCAATGGTCGATGAACAAAATGATTCTTCCCGGGTTATGAATTGTATTCAGATTGCTCTCATTAAGCTGTCTCAGTGTCAAGGGACCGGTGCCATCATGCACAAAGGCTAGGTCAATCGGTGTAATAACTATATCGCCAGCATAGACCTCTGTATCAGACTTGGCACTAAGGATCTTTTCGGCTAGAGTCTTTCCCATTACTTTCAACCTCTACTCATACCCAGTTAGAATTGTAAGAACTAAAGGATATGGCTATACTGAGCACTAGCTCTTACAGCCCCTCCACAATCTTATACATATTTTCATAAGCCTTTCCAAAATCGGGATTGCCTTCCTCAAGTCTACTCCTCAGGGCTTTCATTCTCTCTACAAATTCCTGCTTATCTTTCTTCTCTACCAAACCCGCCCAAGTTTTTACTCTCTGTTGGAATAGTTTTTCAATCTTCATCATATTGGGCAAGCTCATTTGTAAGCAGGCATAAAGCTCCGGGGCTTCTGAAATAACACTTTCTACCAGCGTTAGTAACACTTTGTAGGTAATCCCACTAATTGCTTCCATCTGTTTTAACCTATCAAAGCTTACTAAGGTATCAGCGGAAACTATAGCAATGAAATGAGAAAGCCCAAGAATGACCGCCATCATTTCATCATGTTCTTGGGGAGTCATCAAAGCGACTTTAGCGCCTCTAGTTTCCAGATACTCCCTCACCTTTTGAGCCAGAGTCCTCTCCCTTTCATTAGTGGGTGTCAGAACAAAGTTCTGATTGACAATACTCTTTGCACCGGGACCGAATACCGGATGTGTTCCCAGGGTCAATCCGGCTTTTATATGCTTATGCATTGTTTCTACCGGAAACACCTTGATAGATGTAATGTCTATAATAACCTGCTCAGGACGTATATAGGGAGAGACCTGCTGAACGACCTCCTCAAAATTATCTATTGGCACTGAGAGCAAAATCGTGTCGGCACTCTTAACTGCTTCCACATTGGTGGCGACCTCAACACCCAGTTGCCGTTTGGCTACCAGCAGCTTCCTTTCGTTTCTACCGATTATTATTACCTCTTTGCCCTCTTTTAACAGAAAGTTGGCAAACCATCGCCCCATCTTTCCCGAGCCGCCAATTATTGCTACTCTCACCACTCACTCCTCAAAATCCCGTAGCTTTCCCAATCTTCAAATTTACCCCACTTCTTAACGGCCTGCCTTAAATGTCCTTCCTGCTTCATGCCAATTTTCTGCATTACTCGTCCAGAGACAGGGTTGCGCGTGAAATGTCTGGCTTGAATTCGATTCAGCCCTAATACTTCAAAGCCATATCTTAAAACTGCTTGTGCAGCCTCGGTGCAGTATCCTTGGTTCCAGTAGGGCTTGCCAATCCAGTACCCTAATTCTGCCACTTCATTTTGTTTGTCGACAGTCAAGCCAATACCACCAATGAAGAAATGCTGTGCTCGGTGAACGATAGCAAAATGAACCGCCTCTCCCTTCTCAAATTTTTCTTTGGTCGTTTGTATCCACTGCTCGGCCATACCATCTTCATAGGGATGAGGTATATTAATGGTTGTTAAAGCTATATCCCTGTCACCGATAAGTCGTTGCAATTCGGGGGCATCATTTAGACTATATGGTCTAAGCGCAAGTCGCTTTGTTTCAATCTTAGGGTGTTCTTTCATTCAGCCTACCCGCTACAAAATAGTGTCAGGCTCTTTATTAACAGACAACTTACAGAACTGAATTATTGTTAATCCGCCTTTCCCGTAGCCGCCAATTATTGCTACTCTCACCACTCACTCCTCATAGCTTCCTTCACTTTGCTTTAGGGTATGAACCCAAGACTTTTACGAAGAGTGAAGTTTCCTCTAAATACTCCAGAGCCTCCCGAGATGCCTTATCTTGTCGATGACCCTCAAAGTCTAAATAAAAATTATAGTCCCAGGGTTTTTGCCTTGTTGGTCTAGACTCAAGCTTGGTCAAATTGATATTTCTAACCGCCAGTTCTTTAAGGAATTCATACAGTGCCCCTGGCTTATGCTTCACCGAAAAAACTATGGAGGTTTTGTCCTTCCCTGATGGTGGAGAATCCTGCTGGGACAAAATAAAAAATCTAGTGAAATTATTTGGGTTATCCTCTATTTCACGGGCAACGATTTCCATACCATAGATTTCGGCTGCCCTGGCACTGGCAATTGCTGCCCCGTCCACTATCCCCATTTCTTTTACCATCTTAACGCTACCCGCAGTATCATAAGTGGGGATTAGCTCACAGTTTAGATGTTTTAAAAAAGCCTGGCATTGCCCCAGAG
>JABUBO010000105.1_pt1 | contig 24319 bp, 23 predicted proteins | sample 7240361 | NCBI WGS metagenome assembly JABUBO01 (sample SAMN07256346, study PRJNA390944) | subsurface metagenome | isolation source: Methane hydrate marine sediment | place: Pacific Ocean: Eastern North Pacific, ODP site
GCAATGTTTTTTGTTCTACCGTTTGCAACGCAGCATAATATCTCCCTCTATCCTCATTGTAATAATCATCAAGGGCGAAGAATCTTTTAGTATCAAAGCCTTTCAGATAGAGAATCAGCGTGGCTAACGCTCTTGCAGTTCTACCGTTTCCATCTACAAAGGGGTGAATTCTAACGAACTCGTAATGAGAAATCCCGCTTAGTAATACCGGGTATAACTCAGGTGCCTGACCACTGTTTAACCACGAGACAAAATCCCTCATAAGATCAGGAACTTTGTTTTTAGGAGGCGGTTGAAAGATGACTTTGTGATGCCCATCCACAACCGCAACAGGCACCTTTCGATAGCATCCTGATTGACCTTCAGGTAAGATGCCTTGTGTGGTAAGCTGATGTATCTTGAGAATAATCTCCTCAGTGATATATTTGACTCCTTTCTCACCAAGCCTATCAATATATTCAAGCACCTTGACATAGTTTACTATTTCCCTTTTATCCTTCTCCCAAGCAGCTATTTCCTTCCCGGCAAGCAAATTTGTTACTTGCTCCAAAGTTAAAGGATTACCCTCTATGCTTGTAGAATGATGAGCCATCTTAACAATTGCTTCTTTGCGTAGTTTCACTTCCCATTGCGGAAGAAGCGAGGCATTGAGAATCAACTCTCTAGCAGCAGCGATATCTGCAAGGTAGTTGATTATCTTGTTAGTTACTCTAAAGTTTGGCTTAAACATCCTTGTTCCTTCTAATGCTTAAGAAGTCCGCGTCGTATTTCTCAATCAGTCCTTCATCGGCAAAGCTGAAATAGCGATTATCACCGATAATAATATGGTCCAGCACTTTCATCTGCATCAAATTGGCGGCGAATACCAAATCCCTGGTTATCTGTTTATCATTATCGCTGGGCTCGGGATCTCCTGCAGGGTGGTTATGGGCGAAGATTAAAGCGGCGGCGTTGTGCTTTATGGCACTTTTTATGATTTCTCGGGAATAAACAGCGCTGACGGTTAATGTTCCTTCAAATAAATTCTCCACGGCGATAACCCGATTTTGAGCATTCAAGAACATGACTTTAAATGTCTCTTTTGGAAGGTCTCTCATTGAGAGACAGAGGTAGTCGAAGACTTCTCTTGAGGATTTATAGGTGGGGGCTTCAAGAATCTGTTCTTTGAGAAATTCTTGGGATACCTCCTGTATGAGCTTGATGGCGAAGACACTGGCAGGACCAATGCCTTTAATTTCCTGCAGCTCTTCAGTAGAAGCGGCTAAAACTCCCCGCAAGGTTTTGAACCTTTTTATCGCTTCTTTGGCCTGCGGTTTACAATCCCCACGCGTACTCCCTAAAGTGAGTAGCAGCTCAACAATCTCATAATCATGGGATCCTGCAAGCCCAGATTCAAGGAACTTCTCCCGCAGTCTTTCTCGATGACCCTCCTGGCTTTTAGCGTCCATGATATTAACTTGTGATGAATTATATATCTTAACTATAATAACGGAAACCAGGTCGTTTAGAGATGTAGTTGCCCAATTCATTGGGCGGTTGTGCCTGATAAATCAGGCAACTACGAAGATTTTGGGGTGAAACTTCTCTGAAACGGCTAAAATTGAACGAGAAATCAAAATTAAACAACCTGAAAACTTTAAGGAGGTGAAGGATGGATTCATCCTTGTTTGATTTAGGGAATAAGGTAGCCATTGTGACTGGAGCGGGACGAGGTATTGGCAAAGCCATAGCTCTGGGCTTAGCTGATGCCGGTGCTGATGTGGTAGTTTGTGCCCGGACTGCCGCTGACATCGAAGCCACCGCTGACGAAGTTAAGGCTAAGGGGAGAAAGGCTTTAGCGGTGCCTACCGATGTTCGTTCTGGCGACCAGGTGTCGAACCTGGTGGAAAAGAGCGTGGCTGAGTTTGGCAGGATTGATATTCTGGTCAATAATGCTGGTGGCTCCTTCATCGCTGACACAATGGATTTAAGCGAAGGGGGATGGGATGCCATTGTTCGTGAGAACTTGAAGAGCGTGTTTCTGTGCTCCAAGGCAGTGGGAAAGGTGATGATTGACCAGAAGGAAGGAAACATCGTTAACATCGCTTCGGTAGCCGGCATTACAGGCTATTCCCTGAATGCTCCCTATGGAGCAGCTAAGGCGGGGATTATCAATTTCACCAAGACGCTGGCTGTAGAGTTGGCACCTTACAATATCAGGGTAAATGCTATTGCCCCGGGACTCATAGCCAGTGGAGGACTGTTGCAATTATTGAACATGGAGCCAGGGCAGGCGAGTGAAAAGGGGGAGGGTTTACCCCTCTCTGTACCTCTGGGGCGCTGTGGTCAGCCTGAGGATATCACTGGTGGCGTTATTTACCTGGTCTCTGATGCTTCCTCTTACGTTACCGGTCAGACTCTGATTATTGATGGTGGATTGACCACCAAGCTAGTAATATAAAGGTGGCTGGTGATATTGCTATGCTACGTTATTCTATCTGGACCATAGGCTGCCAGATGAATAAGGCGGAATCACAACGGATAGCCAGCTATCTGAATTCCGCGGGACATCATGAGGTCAAGTCGCCCTGGGAAGCCGATTTGGTAGTGCTTAATACCTGTGTAGTGAGACAAAGCGCAGAGGGCAAAGTTCTGGGGATGCTGGGTCAGCTAAAAGGTATAAAGAGGGAACATCCTGATATCCGCATCCTGGTTACCGGCTGTTTTGTCGATTCCCATGTTGAAGATTTGAAGAAACGATTCCCTCATGTTGATTTTTTCTTCAAGCCCGGGGCTTATTCCGATTTCATTAATTGGGCTAAGGAGCAGGGCGTTCCGGTTGATGAACAGAGATTGCTTCGCGGTGCTCGCAATGACGCAGGGAAGGATTCGTCGCCGTGTGCCTATATTCCTATCATTCAAGGGTGCAACAATTTCTGTTCTTTTTGCATTGTTCCTTACCGTAGAGGTAAGGAGGTAAGCCGCCCTGTGGACGAGGTGGTCTGTGAGGCTGAAGAACTGGTCAGGCAGGGTGTGAAAGAGATAACCTTACTGGGGCAAAATGTCGATTCCTACGGGCGTGACTTACCGGAACGTCCAGATCTGGCTGATTTGCTATACAGGCTGAGCGAAATCGAAGGGTTATTAAGGATTCGCTTTCTGACAAACCACCCTAAAGACGTGAGCCGAAAGCTTATTGAAGCTGTGGTTTCGCTGGATAAGGTCTGTAAATACCTTGAGCTGCCTGTTCAATCGGGCGATGATGCTATATTGAAGGCGATGAAGCGGGGGTATACTATTGAGCAATATCGAGAGCTCGTCCGTGCCGTTAGAGAGCGCTTACCCCAGGCTTCTTTGAGCACCGATGTAATCGTTGGCTTTCCTGGAGAGACAGAGGAGCAGTTTGAACATACCTTTTCGCTGCTAAAGGAAGTAAGATTCGATGTTGTTCATGTGGCAGCTTACTCTCCTCGCTCTGGCACTCTTGCCTGGAGGAAATACGAGGATAGTGTCCCGCTAGATGTCAAGAAAGAAAGGCTCAGAAAGGTTGAGCAGCTCCAGGCATCGGTAGCTGGCGAGATAAACTCGAGTTATGTGGGTAAGGAAGTGGAAGTATTGGTGGAGGGTAATAAAAAGGGGAAGTGGTATGGACGGACTGAAAGTAATAAACTGGTCTTTTTCCAGGAGGATGCTAATTGTTCAGGGAAGTTGGTGAAAGTCAATATTGAAAAGACCAGTCCCTGGGCACTGCAGGGCAAACATGCTTGAGGATTTTGATAAGTTTGACGCGCTTTTCCATCCAAATTCTGCTGCTATTGTCGGTGCATCCCTGAACATCATGTCCGGGGGATACAACTTCACCCGTTTCCTCATAGACCATGGCTTTAAGGGCAGGATATATCCGGTAAACCCGAAATTGGATGAAATTTTCGGGCTCAAGGTTTATCCAAGTCTCAGAGACATCCCTGAGTCAGAGGTAGACTATGTTATCTCCTGCGTATCTGCTGAAAGGGTGTTGAAACTCCTCGAGGATTGTAAAGCTAAGAACGTTAAGCTTGTTCATCTTTTCACGGGGATAATGAGCGAAACGGGGAGGGAAAAGGAAACAAGGCTTGAACGTGAAATCTTACAAAAAGCGAAAAGCCTGGGCATCAGGATTCTGGGCCCGAATTGTATGGGTGTTTACTATCCTAAAGTCGGGCTTTCCTTTAACCATGACCTGTCAAGAGAAGCTGGACCTGTTGGGGGACTTTTTCAGAGTGGTGGAGGAGCAGGAGAATTCGTCCGATATGCCGCTTTACGCGGGGTTCGCTTCAGCAAGGTTATAAGCTATGGCAATGCCTCGGATATAACTGAGTCTGAGTTACTATACTATTTCGCCAGGGACCCTGAAACGAAATTAATCGCTGCCTACATTGAGGGGGTTAAAGATGGGAGGGAATTTATCCGCGCTTTATCGTATGCCGCGATGAGGAAACCAGTGATAATACTTAAGGCGGGAAGAGGGGAGGCGGGGAAAAAGCTGGCATTTTCTCACACAGCATCACTGGCAGGCTCTATGGAGATTTGGAGGACGATATCAAAACAGCACGGTATTACTCTGGTCGGTAATTTTCAGGAGCTGATAGACCAGGTTGTGGCTTTTACCTTTTTACCGCCTATCACGGGAAGGAGACTGATTATTATTGGGGGTGGTGGTGGGAAAAGCGTGATTTCAGCCGATGTGTGGGAAGAAGAAGGTTTTCATCTGCCAGCCCTTTCCTCAAAAGCAAGGGAGAAACTTAAACCGGCGGCTCCACACGTCTGGGATTGGCTTAGAAATCCCCTGGACAGCTCTATTCTTCAAAAGTCACTTGTTCCACCCTCGAATCTACTGAGGATGATTATTACTGAGCAGGAATTTGATGTTTTCGTCGTCAATTTGACCCAGGACGACTTTTTCCCTACGGATGTATGGTGGAAGATGCTAGCCGCAGACTTCATGGGCGGCAGCATGGCAATCAAAGATGAAGGCAAGCCGGTGGTCTCCGTCATAGAAACGGCCGAAATTGATTCCTCTGATATGCAAAACTGGAGGTGGAGTGGCATTGCCGAGGCAAGGAAACATATTATTAGCCAGGGGATACCTGTTTTCCCTTCACCTGCCAGTGCAGCAAAAGCTGTGAGAAAATTTGTGGATTACTGGGTCTGGAGAGAACGGAGATAGAAAGTGAAAGTGATTGCTGAATCAGAGCCTGGATTGGAAGAACTTCAGAAGGAAGTTCTGAAGTTAAAGAGGGAGCTTAATGCTATTATCGTGGCTCATAATTATCAGCGTCCTGAAGTGCAGGATATTGCTGACTTCACCGGGGATTCTCTGGAGCTGGCAAGGGAATGTGTTGGCACCAGGGCGGAAGTAATCGTCTTTTGCGGTGTTCTCTTCATGGCGGAAACAGCGGCTATACTGAATCCAGAGACCATGGTGCTATTATCACATCGTGATGCTGGCTGTCCTCTAGCGGATATGATTGATGTGGACAGTTTAAGGGAATGGAAGGAGCGATATCCTCAAGCTGCAGTAGTAGCTTATGTTAATACCACAGCAGCAATTAAGGCAGAGAGCGATATTTGCTGCACTTCGGCTAACGGAGCCGAGGTGGTAAACGCAATTCCCGATGAGGAAATCCTGTTCATCCCTGATAGAAATCTGGGGTATTATGTCTCCAGGAAGACTGATAAGAAGATAGTTCTTTACCCCGGTTTTTGTGCTATACATGATAACCTCACTGTGGAGGAGGTCGGGAAAGCCAGGCAGCGTTATCCTGAAGCCAGAGTGCTTGTTCATCCCGAATGTCGCCCTGAGGTTATCGAGCTGGCTGACGCTGCCTTAAGCACCTCCCAGATGCTCCGCTATGCTAAAGCAAGTAATGCGAAGGATTTCCTCATTGGCACTGAGGAAGGAATGTTGTATCCTTTGAAGAAGCAGAATCCCGATAAGGAATTTCATCTTATCTCCGATAGCTTAGTTTGCCCTGATATGAAGAAGACCACACTGGAAACGGTGATTGAAACAATGAGGGCAAGGAAGAACATCGTCACTGTTCCTGAGGAGATAAGGGTGAGGGCTAAGAAGGCTATTGATAGGATGCTGGCGATAGGCTGAAGGGAAATCCCCTGTCCCTTGATGGGAGGGGATACCATATTCAACGACCTTAACTGATTTCTAGATTATTGGACAAAGTTATGGACATAGTCTCTTAAAATGTCTTGACTTTTTGGATGTACTTTAGCTATAATACTATTTTAGACAATGTCCAGGACAATGTCCATGTAAAAGGTTTATAACCATGCCTGAATGGAATGTTAACTTTGATGTGCAAGTTCAGACTCAACAGCCAGAGCTCATTGCTCTCGCACAGAGAGCCTATGCTTTTGCGTCTGTAATCGGTCGTATTCCTATAACACCAAGCAGGCAATATAGAATCGATGCGCTTAACATACTCCGAGCAGTACGTGGTACTACCGGGATAGAAGGAGCAGAGTTAACAGAGGAAGAAGTGCAGCGTATAATGGAGGCACCACCCAATAAGCCGGTTCTGCCACCAAATAGAAGGAGTGAGGAGCAAGAGGCGCGAAATGCCGAGCAGGTAATGTATTACGTGGCTACCCAACTGAGCAATGACCCAGACTTGGTTTTGACAGAAAGCTTAGTGCGCAAACTTCACGAGATTACTACGCAAAATATTGACTATCCAGATAATATACCTGGTGAATATAGAACCTGGCCTGTAGCTGCTGGAAACTATATCCCTCCGCAAGACGGAAGCGAGGTTCGTAGATTGATGAAGGGATTCATTTCTTGGTTTAACGAGGGTGTTCCAACCAGCTGGGACCCTGTGATCAGAGCGATTGTAGCTCACTTCTACGTTGTAAGCATTCACCCATTCAGTGACGGCAATGGGCGAACAGCACGAGCTGTTGAGAGTTTCTTATTATATAAGGCTGGGATCAACGCTCGCGGATTTTACTCATTAGCCAATTATTACTACCGCTATAGAGAAGAATATGTGCGGTATCTAGACCAAGTTCGTTTTGAGACAGACGGAGATCTCACACCATTCGTGTTCTTTGCTTTGCGGGGTTTGGTAGAGGAATTGGAGGCGGTTCACGAGGAAATCTTACTAGAAGTTCAAGAGATTGCATTCAGGGATTTTGCACGTGAGCAGTTACACGAGAGGCTTGCCACAAAATCCGGAGAGCGCATGATTAACTTCATTTCGGGGTTGGGAAATAGACTTGTGCCGCTAAAGGATATACGGCGAGGCAAGGATATATTAGCAATTCTTTACCGTAACCTAACAGCCAAGACCTTGTCCCGAGACCTGGACTATCTTAAAGAGCGGAAACTCATTATCCTGGAGAATGGTGAGGTAAGAGCGAATATCGACATTATGAGTAAGTTTGTCCCCCCGCATGAGCTTACGCAAGCATTGTCCCACCAGCACCGAATTACCAGCCGAAAAACTAGGAAAGATTGAACCAACGAAGGATGAACTACTATGACTATATAATAGTGGGCAGTGGCATTGCCGGGCTTTATGCTGCGTTACTTGCTATCGAGCAAGGCAGTGTGCTTGTCTTGACCAAGGGCAGCATTGATGATTGCAATACCAAGTATGCTCAAGGTGGCATTGCTGCCGCTATAGGTAAGGATGACTCTCCTGAGCTTCACTACCGGGATACCGTGGCTGCTGGAGATGGGTTGTGTGATGCCAACGCAGTTCATATTCTTACTGAGGAGGCGGCTGAATGTATTGCTGACCTTATCAGACTTCAGGTTCCCTTCGATACACTGGATGGCGCAATTAGCCTGGGCAGGGAGGCGGCTCATAGTATGTCTCGCATTATCCATGCTGGTGGAGATGCTACCGGTGAGCATATTGAAACCACCTTGAGTGATCAGGTGAGGTCCAATAAGGTCAGGGTTTTGGAACACTGCCTGGTTAGCGAGATTATCACTGAAGGTGGGATGGTGGAAGGTGTGAAGGTTCTTGATTGCCGAACAGAGCTGATAGAGGAATATAGTTGTCGATTTCTTATTTTAGGCACTGGTGGTGCTGGGCAGTTATTCAAATATACCACCAACTCCGATGTGGTTACCGGCGATGGCATAGCCTTAGCTTTCAAAGCTGGTGCTGAAATCAGCGATATGGAATTCTTCCAGTTTCACCCCACCAGCCTTCATCTTTCCGGGGTGACTCCTTTCCTCATTTCTGAGGCAGTAAGGGGGGAGGGAGGAATACTTAGAAATGCCGAGGGTTATCGTTTTATGCCTGATTACGCCGATGAGGCTGAGCTGGCGCCGAGGGATGTAGTGGCTCGGAGCATTGTTTATGAGATGAGAAAGACGGGCAGTGATAGCGTGTTTTTGGACGTTACTCATTTACCGGCTCGTTTAATTACTGCCCGCTTTCCGCATATCTATCGCTTCTGCCGGGAATATGGCTTGAACATTACCAAGGAACTTATACCGGTAGCTCCGGCGGCTCACTATCTTATGGGAGGGGTGAAGGTGAATGAGTGGGGTGAGGCTAATATCCTGGGCTTGTTGGCAATCGGGGAGGCAGCCTGCACCAGCGTTCATGGTGCCAACAGGCTGGCATCAAATTCACTGCTTGAATCGGTCGTTTTTGCCAGGAGAGCAATACAGAAAACTCAAACAGCTCATCCTTCTGTCATTGTGAGTGAAGCGAAGCAATTTCACTTTCTGCCCCACCGTGAGCCACTGCCCAAAACACTGCCGCTCAATCTTCCTAACTTACAATCGCTTATGTGGGATAAGGTGGGGATTATTCGTTCCGGCGGTGGTCTTGACGAGGCGGCAAACATTCTGGCCACCTGGGAGCACTCTTTACCCCAGCCTGCTGACCGTGCCTCTCATGAGCTGAGCAGTCTGGTATTATGTGGCCGGCTTATGGCTGAGGCGGCGTTGCTCAGGGAGGAGAGCCGCGGTGCTCATTTCCGCACCGATTTTCCTGAAACCTCGCCAGAGTGGCAAAGGCATATAGTCTTCCGGAGTAAACATGCTCAGTAATGCTCAAATAGGGCAAATCATTGACCTTGCTTTGGCTGAAGACCTTGGTAAGGGCGATATTACCACTAATTCCCTGATACCACAGGGAAAAGTTGGCGTAGCATCAATTTTAGCCAAGGAACAGGGCATTTTAGCCGGGGTTGAGATAGCTGAAGAAGTGTTTCGCCGGGTTGATGCGGAACTAAAAATAGAAGTTTCGCTCAAAGATGGAGCGCAAGTTGGCGGTGGCGATGTGATTGCCGTGGTAGAGGGCAGGATAGCCAGTATCCTTAAAGCAGAAAGAACAGCGTTGAATTTTCTGCAGAGGCTCAGCGGCATTGCCACGGAGACAAATCGCTATGTGAAGGCAGTTGAGGGATTTCTGGTGCGGATTATGGATACCAGGAAAACTACTCCCGGCTTAAGGCTATTGGAAAAATATGCTGTCAAGGTTGGTGGTGGCAAAAATCATCGTATGCATTTGGGTGATGCCATTCTCATCAAGGACAATCATCTGGCAGCGCTTCGTAGTGAGGGATTAAGTATCAAGGAAATCATAGAGAAGGCCTGGCAGAATGCCCCGTCATCCACTCAAATAGAAGTGGAGGTCAAGACTCCCCAGGAAGCTCTGGAAGCTGCTGAGGCTGGAGCAAGTGTGATCATGCTTGATAATATGAGCGTCGATGATATGCGTGAGGTGGTGAAGATGATACACGGGGTTGCCTTAATTGAAGCTTCGGGCAAAATTACATTGAACAAAGTTCGAGCTGTGGCTGAAACCGGTGTTGATTTCATCTCGGTGGGCGCTCTCACTCGCTCAGCCAAAGCACTGGATATCAGCCTGGAGCTTGAGGCAAGCTCTAAGGGATAACGACTTTAGGAGGCCAGGGTGTTTCCGAATATTTTCCTGCCATCTGGCATGGGACGTGCAGAACAAACGCCCAGGTTAGTAGATTTGCGCTAAATAGCCCCCTTCTGGTTAACTCAATGCGTTCTCTATCTGCTGTTATAATTCCAAGAAACTTCAAAATTTTTAAAACCTTGTCAAATTCGCCTATTTTGTGGCTAAAATTCCCACCAAATTCTGCCTCGAAGTCACATAAGTTAAAGCCTCTGCAAATGAATAACCTGGAGGTGACCCAGCGGATTGTGCGTTCCTTGACATCTACAGCTCTTTCACCAGCTATAGGCAAACTCCCACTCATGGCGCTGCGGATATATTCCCTTACTGAGCAGGTATTTTGATATTCATAACTGCCGGTAAACCCCATGGCTCCGCAACCGAAACCAAGGAGCGGCCCCTCCATTTCTAGGTTGACAGTAGCATATTTTTCATTAGTCTTGCTGAATCCATAAAGCTCCAAAGGCTTATAACTCGCGCTCTCAAGGACATCAAAGGTTGTGTAAAACATCTTTTTGAACACCCTTTTGCTTGGCTGGGACTTAAGGGAGCCATTCTTTAACCTGCGATACATTGGCACGAAGTGGGTTATCAAAAGCGGGTAGGTTGTTATTTCATCAACATCCTGCTTAGTTGCCATTTTAAGGTCTTGCCCCCACTCATTGACCGTTTGCCCTGGCAACATATACATCAGGTCTATATTTATGAAGTTAAAACCAGCTCCACGGGCATTTTCTAGCGCCTCTAAAGAATCTTCCACTGAATGTCCCCTGCCTAGCATTTTAAGGTTTTTCCTATGGAAAGATTGAACTCCAATGCTGAGCTCTGTAATTCCTGCTCCAACCAGCCCAGAAGCCTTTTCCCTTGTCATATCTTGGGGGTTCGCCTCTATTCCGAATACGGCTTCTTTGTCTACTTCAAAATATTGATTTAGAGTGTCTAAAATTTCTTGATATTGACCAGGGTTTAGAAGGCTTGGCGTCCCACCCCCAGCATGGATGTTATCCACCTTTAACCCTAAGCCATTCAAGAGTTTCCCATACATCTTGATTTCGTTTTTGAGAGCTTCGAGGTAACTATTAACCAACTCTTCATTCCACAGGGTTCTTACATATGGGCAAGCAGGGCATAAACTTTTACAAAATGGGATATGTAAATATACGCCTATCTTGGTTTTATTATTGAATGAGTTCCGAAGTAACTCTTCACTGGAATTAAGGTCAGGTTTTAAAAATGTGCTCTTAAAGGCTTTCTTAGCGATAAAACTCCAGATACCGAAGGCATCCTTATCTAAAATCATCTTCGCTTCAAGATACCACTGTTTATGGTATTCAATATTATTGCAATTAGTTGCAATAAGCAAGCAAAAATAAATTACCTCTTCCTGCGGCAAGCACTGCACTCACCCGAAATGGCCAAATGCCTCAAATCAGCTTCGAAATCGTAATCCTGACGCAGAACATCTTTTAGCGGATTTATTATAGATTTGTCCAGGTCAATTATCTTGCCACAGGTGTGGCAGACCAGATGGTGATGGCGTCCTTTTTCGGCAACATGATAGCGAACGCGTCCTTCGCCAAAGTCAGTTTCAGTGACCAAGTTTAGCTTTTTCAGTAGCTCCAGAGTGCGATAGACAGTGGAGATGTTACTATAAGGGTAGCGGGCATGTAACTGCTCATAAATTTCTTCAGCACTAATATGCCCATCGGCATTGTGAAGGGCTTCGATGACCAGCATGCGTTGCGGTGTTAAACGATAACCCTTTCCCCGTAGAGCCTTATCGCAACTCATGTATGACCTATCTGCGGGAAGTGGGTCATCAAAAATATTCACCAGTGCGCATGACATAGTTATCAACCACTATCTTCTCACAGATTGTAGAGTAGGCCTTAAAGTTCTTAATCTCAAGATGTTTGGCTGGTACCATTTCTCTGAAGCTGACAATCCTTTCATCAAAGAATAAAACGCCTATTTCACTTTGAAAGCACCTGTCCAGAAATTCCTCATCTACCTGATATGGGAAAAGGACATATCCTCTATTGAAACAGCCCTTTAATCTCTCCAGGACATCTAGTGTACCCAAAGCGTCTTCAGCGCCGCAACACATCATCACACATTCTTCGCCTGGCAGCCGGTAACGGTCGATCTTCCAGAAGACTTTGCCTGCTGGTTCGTTTTTACTTTTAATCCAACCATCAGCCTCGCTATCCCGCAACACGGCTTTGACAAAATCTTCGTTAAACCCGGTCTTTTCCACTATGGACTCCGTAGGCGTCCACTCATCCTCACTCAACAAATACAGGAAGCCAGTTGGTGCTCCCCCCTTATTTTCCAAGCGAAGTTTGATCTGCTCTAACTCAGGCTTTATCCCGACGACATCGGGCTTAAGGTCGGTATTCGGTATCTCCGGCAAGACCTCTACGTAATAACCCATACCGGACAAATAGGCTCCGGCGACAACCTGAAGTTGCTTTGCCTTAATCACGGCGTCTCCTGCTTTCTGCAGCCTCGATGTGCTATCGGGAACTCCTTTTATGTGGCAGAGTCCACTATGGCTGGTAAAATTTACTCCCTCAAAGCTCAATCATCTCTGGGAAAGATTCTTGTGCCATCTTTGAGAGTAGCGCAGAAGACAATGTCTGACCGTTGAACTCTCACTGCCGGCAGCTGAGGTTCAGGCATCTCCAGGGTGAGAGCTCCTTTGGGGCAAGCTTCAACGCACTTCCCACAACCATTGCAGTTTATCATATAACAAGAAAATATCCTGTGTGGTATATCCTCCAATCTTTTGGGGGCATTTTCTCCCACTGGAGGAGGCTCAGTGTTTATAAATCCAATACAATTCGGGCCCGCATCTAAACAAGCCTTCACACACTTCAAGCACAATATCGCGTTTCCACATGCCTCTTCGTCTACATGAAGGACAGGCCTTGGTGTTATGTGTGTATATTCCATTTCATCGCTCCTTTCATCCAGATTCATTTTCCAGGTCACCAATTATCCACCAGAGAAGGGTACGATGACCGATCCACCAGCTTTATTGCTCCATAGGGACAGGCCGGCCGGCACAATCCACACCCAAAGCAAGCTTGAGGATCAATGTACATCACGCGATCTACTGGAGAATACCTCATTGCGCCGAACTGGCAGCGGTGCATGCATGCTGGATATTCCTTACATCCCTCCTTACACTTTGCCAGGTCGACCTCAGCTACATATTCGCCCTTACGCTGAGCGTTTACCACTCCGTAAGATACCCTGAACTTTGTGGGTATGCAATCAGTAGCGGTGCAATGACACATAACTATGGGAGGAATTCCATCAGTATCAACAGCGGCATGCCAAATTGAATGCAGAAATCCTTTTTTATCGCATTCTATCTCGAACTCTTTTGCTTCTTCCTTAGAGAGGACTTTTGAATCTTTCTCCCAGGGTCTCTCTTTTAGGGCAGTTTCAACTCCCCACAGATACAGGCAACGCAGGACATCCGTCTTACCAAAATACCTGCGGCAGCAGCAGTGCATGAGAAGAAAAGGTCCCTTACAAAGATCTATTATCTTGAGGGCGTCTTCTAAAGGAACGACCTGCCCACCATGACCGATCATCTGCTCCATAGCCACGCTCAGGCTATCCGAATAATACAAATCTGGCGATGATTCATCGGCGATTGTCATAGCGCCTACCTCAAAGCTATTTTTTTGCACACCGGTTAGCATCTTTGCAGTAGCTTCATGAGCTTCAGAAGTGTAAAGCTCATCACGGTAATTATCAGGATTGAGATACCACTTGGTGCCACCTCCATATTCCACGCAATACCGGCACATTTCTTACCCTCCTTCTTCTAAATTTTGAGCAAGTATTTCTCACCTCAAATGGTGATTTAGAATTACAACCTATTCTCCGCCTCGAGAAAGCAACCTCCGCCCGACCCCACAGACGTTTTTTACTATATGCTTGTCACCATATAGTTGTCAATGGAGAGCATTAATGGGATTAAGCCAGTAATTCTTCTCTGACCTGAAAGTGATTTGTGTCAGTTTCTTGGATTTTTTTCAATAAATTTTTGACCGATAAGCAGGCGGGTGAATCTTCGGGTAAATCCCATAGTGGTTTCCCCTTCAGATTATAGTCCTTGACGTTAGTATCATAGTCTATTTTCCCCAGATAGTGCTGACTTAAGTTTTGGAGACACTTTTCCACCTCTCCATTAAAGTCATGACTTGCTACCAAATAGAAGTAATCGTAGGTTATCTTTACCCCTTCAATAATGCGCTTCATTCTTTCTATGTGCTTCATAGATTTTAACGAGGAATCTGATAACACAAACAGGTCATTCATATGTGATACTACTCTCCGATTCAGATGCTCTAATCCGGCTGGCGAATCTATCACTACGTTTTCATAGCCCCTGATCAGTTTGGGAATTATCCCTTTGAGTGAGTTATCTGCAAGACAATAACAGCCCTCGGTCCACTTTGCCCCCAAGGTGACCAGGTCAAATTCCTCGCTTTTATATATGCAGTTGCTATAGAACGAGGTTTCCAGGTCATCAAAATATAAACGAGAAGTCAATGCTCCCGTCTGCTTGGTACCGAAAACCACGCTTGAGACGGTACTCACCTCTTCCTTTTCTAAATCTATTCCGAGCATGTCGCATAGACTCTGGTCAGGGTCAACATCAATCAGTAACAAAGGAGGAGCTAGGTATTTGCTAATCATGGCACAAAATGTGGATTTCCCGGTTCCTCCTCTTCCCGTGGAAACAATTACTCTCGCCATTTCTTCACCTATATTCTTCTACCCTTGTAGTCTCTGGTAGCTGTCAAAGGACTGACATTCCCGGGGTTATGTCCCCACGTACCGTGCCTGCCTGATAGTATGTTATACGATCAGAATCTTGTCAATTTATTGTGCTCGTTCATATGACCGGTGGCGCATTGGCTTTTTCCAGTTTTACGCTATAGATATGATGCTACATGCAACTGTTTCACCTGACTTGAATTCTTTCTCTTCAAGGGGGGAATCAGGCTCGCAATGACTCCCCCACCTGTCATTGCGTGGAGTGGTAACGGTTGCGAGGCATAGCCGAAGCAAACTCGGAGCAACAGATTCCTCATTTCACTCGGAACAAGCTCCGCAATCTCGTTGCTGTAATAATGGCCTTAATGTGAGATTGCCACGCCTTCGGCTCGCAATGACAATAGAAAAGGGCGCAATGACAATCGCCTTTACGTCATTGCGAGGCACGCCTCCCCCTGTCATTGCGAGGCACGTGAGTGCCGAAGCAATCTCCAAGTTAAATCCTGAACTCAAAGCACTAAATTCCGAACAAATCCCAATTTAGTAGCCTTCAGCTATCAGCCGGTAGCTGACTGCTTTTTGCATTTTGACTTTTATTTATTCTTGCTTTCCAGCGACAGGGTTACCGGACCATCATTGTGGATGTCCACCAGCATGTATTCCTGAAAAACCCCTGTTTCCACCTTAAGCCCTGAGGAGCGAACTTGCGCAACGAAGAACTCATAAAGTTCCCTGGCTTTATCGGGTGGAGCTGCTTCAGTAAAACTGGGGCGTCTTCCTTTCCGTGTATCAGCGAGCAAGGTAAATTGACTGACGACCAGAATTCCCCCTTTCACTTCCAGCGCTGAAAGGGAAAATCTGCCTGCCTCGTCGGAGAAGATGCGCAGGTTAACTACCTTATCTACTAGGTAGCGGGCGTCTTCTCGTGAATCATCTCTGGCTACAGCGAGAAAGACCACCAAGCCTTGCCCGATCTCTCCAACCGTTTTATTGCCGACGGTTACCGAAGCATTGGTAACTCGCTGCACTAATGCTTTCATCGCCGTGTTTTGGCAAGCCACTGGCGATACTTTTCAGTCATTTTTCATCCTTATTTGACTGTGACTCGGATCAGGATATCTCCTGGCACGCCATCGGTTATCTGGCGGGCGTTGCGCAGTTTTACCATGCTGCCCGTTTTCACTCCTGAAGGAATTTTCACCTCCAATTTCTTGCCCTGTCTGGTCAGAATCTTCTTCGCTCCCTCAGAGGCCTCCCTTTGAGTGATGGTAAGCTCATAACGAACATTTTGTCGGTAAGGCTTTCTGGTTTGCCCGAATATTTCGTCGAGGTTAATAGTTTGTCCTGGGTAGGCTTCAAATCTTGTGCCTTTGCCAAATCTCTTAAAAGAAAAACTTCTGTCTCCTAAGAAATCACTGAATATATCATCAAGGAAATCGAACCTCAACCCTGCTCCACCAAAATCTTTCATTAGGTCTTCGAAAGTAGTTCGAGTGGCAGGACTGCCAAAGATATCGCCGATATCGCCTACTGTGCCGAATTGGTCGTATTGCTTTCTCTTTTGAGGGGCGCCAATAACAGCGTAAGCCTCGTTTATCTCTTTGAATTTTTCGTTAGCCTGTTTCTCTTTGCCTGGATTGCGGTCAGGGTGATATTGCATTGCCAGCTTTCGGTAAGCTTTCTTAATTTCTTGGGCTGAGGCGTTTCTGGGAACCCCTAAAATGCGATAGTAATCCTTAGCCATCGTGAGAGCAATTATAGCAAATTGTTCCTGCTATTTTCCCTTCGCTATTCGTTTCAGTTCATAAAGCCTGGTGATGGCTTCTAAAGGGGACATAGAATCAATGTCGAGCTTGAAGATTTCGTCGGCTAGTAAAGAATCTTTGGTGAAAAGTGGGAATTGTGCTGCCGTTGCTTTACCTCGAATCTTGCCTTTATTAGTAGTGCTCCTGCTTTCCAGGTCAACCAAAACATCCTGAGCACGATTTGTCACCGATTTAGGCAAACCAGCTAGCTGAGCTACGTGGATGCCGTAACTCCTGTCGGTGCCTCCAGGGATAATTTTATGTAAGAAGATAACCTTATCTCCTTCCTCAGCCACAGCGACATTGAAATTCTTCACCCTGGGCAAGGTGCCGGCAAGCTCTACCAGTTCATGGTAGTGCGTGGCGAACAGGGTCTTTGCTCCCAACTTCGGTGCTCCGTGAATGTATTCCGCCACTGCCCAGGCAATAGAGAGCCCGTCATAGGTGCTTGTGCCTCGTCCGATTTCATCCAGAATGAGCAAGGAGCGCGGAGTGGCGTTATGTAGAATGTTTGCTGTTTCGGTCATTTCCACCATGAAGGTTGATTGTCCCGCAGCTAAATCTTCCTGAGCACCAATCCTGGTGAAGATACGGTCGATGATACTGACTCTCGCCGATCTGGCAGGAACAAAGCTACCAATTTGTGCCAGAAGGATGATCAAAGCTACCTGTTTGAGATAGGTGGATTTTCCCGACATATTCGGTCCAGTAAGTATAATGAGCTGGCTATCGGTATTGCATAGATATGCATCATTGGGAATAAAATTATCGCTGCCCAAGCTTCTCTCCACCATGGGGTGACGTCCCTCTTTAATGTCGATGACATCTTCATTGGTCAGCTCTGGTCGGGTGTAGTGGTAGCATGATGCTACTTCAGCAAGACTGGAGAATACATCAATTTGGGCAATAGCTCTGGCGGTGGCTAAGATTTGCTCACCTCTAGCGCCTATCTGCTGGCAAACCTGGTTAAACAGAGCGGTTTCAAGATAGGTTATCTTTTCCTGTGAGGTAAGAATCAGCGATTCATACTCTTTTAGCTCGGGAGTGAAGAACCTTTCGGCCTCAACGAGGGTTTGCTTGCGAATATAATCCTTGGGGACCAGATTGAGATTTGCCCTGGATACCTCGATGTAATAGCCGAATACTCTGTTGTACCCCACTTTCAAGGATTTAATCCCGGTGCGCTGTTTTTCCCTCTGCTCCAGGCTGGCTAAATATTGTTTAGCCTTGGTTGAGCTGTGGCGAAGCTCATCTAGCTCACTGGAAAAGCCTTCCTTAATGACATTTCCATGTTCAAGGTCACCGGGTTCATCAACAATTGCTCGGTCAATTAAATCCATAATCTCGGGGAAAAGCTTCAATTCTTTAGCGAATCTGGTGGGGCAATTGTCGAGCGTTGCTTTCAGCTGAGCTACCTTCTCCAGGCTTGTGCGCAACGTTATCAACTCCCTGGGCATTGCCTTGCCACCTCTCGCCCGGTTCACCACCCTCTCCAGATCGGCGATGTCTCCCAGCAGGGCCATAGTTTTTTGGCGAACTAAGCTATCGTTATAAAACCAGCTAACCGCCTCTTGCCGTTGATTTAGCTTATCTATGTCAAGAAGGGGCTGAGCCAGCCAGCCTCTAAGCAGTCTGCCTCCCATGGCGGTCCTGGTGGTATCGATTAAGGAGAGCAGGGAGTTGGCGGTCTCCCCCCACCTTCCACCCTGAAAAAGCTCCAGATTGCGGCATGTCTGGCCATCAAGAGCCATAAAGGAATCTGTAGAGTAGGTAGCAAGGCTGGTTAGCTGAGGCAAAGCTTCCTTTTGAGTTTCTGCTACATAATGGATTAGCGAACCAGCAGCCTTTACAGCCAGAGGCAAATGGGCACAGCCATAGCCTTCCAGAGTAGCCACACCAAAATGCTCCAGCAAAGTCTGTTGAGCTATTTCTAAATCAAACCAGTAATCATCGAGCTTCGTTACCGTGGATGGTAATTGCTGATAATCTTCAGCGTCTTGAGGGACGAGGACCTCACTTGGCTGCAGCCGCTCCAATTCCGAGGAAACCCTATCGGCGGGAAGCTGTGTGGTGGCAAAATCGCTGGTGGTTATATCAACATAAGCTATCCCTGCTTTTTCGTCCTCGATAATTAAACTGACAAGGTAGTTATTTTTCGCGGCATCAAGCAAGTTAGGTTCCACCACCGTGCCTGGCGTTACTACTCGAATGACATCCCTTTCCACCAATCCTTTGCCTGGAGGGCTAAGTTGCTCACAGATGGCTACTTTATGGCCTCGATTGATAAGTCTGGCGAGATAATTATCTATGGCGTGGTGGGGAATTCCCGCCATGGGCACTTTCTGTCCTTTCCCCATTCCACGCGAGGTTAAAACAATGTCCAACTCACGAGAGGCGACTCTGGCATCCTCGTCGAACGTCTCATAAAAATCCCCCAGCCGGAAAAAGACTATTGCCTCGGGATACCTCTGCTTAACTCTGAGATATTGCTTCCTGAGCGGTGTTACTGTCATTGATGGTATTTTACTATAAAGACTTCATTGAAACGAAATAGCTTGCTATGATTTATGATTGGATATTATTGAGTAGGAAATGAGAAATCCCTATCTTATCGACTGGGCAATTACCAACAGGTGTAATCTCAATTGCTTACACTGTCGGGGGATGGCTCCCCAGGAACTTGATGGTGGGAAGGTAATAGATGTTGCCCATCAGATATCATCCCTTAACCCAGGGTGGGTCATTATCGAGGGTGGAGAGCCACTTCTACGCCAGGAATTATTTGAAGTTATTGAAATTATTCGTAAAGGGGATATCAAGGTCTATCTTATCAGCAATGGCATGTTTCTCGATGAAAATATAGCCAAAAGATTAGCTGAATTTGATGTTAGCCTCATGATAAGCATAGATGGTGCTGATAAAGAAAGCTACGAGGGGGTAAGGAAGGGAGCGAGTTTTGAGAAATTAAAACAGGCAGTGGCAATTGCCAATGAACATAAAATTCTTGATTCATGCCCGGTGGCTATAGGGAGGCATAACTACGGGCAAATCGGGGAAATATTTAAATTTGCCAAGGGGACAGGGTATAAAAAGATTACATTCTTAGGATTGAAACCCTGTATGGACTATAAAAAGTATGTTCTGAATGGAGAACAATATAAGGATATATTCCTTTCCGTTGTTAAATATCAAAAAGAATTCATGATGGATGTATATTTTGATGAACCGTTCTTCAAGCCATTTTTAAGGGAACATGGTATTGATTATTCCGCAGGTGGGGAGAATGGCATTGTAGTTCCCGATACTTCCTCCTGCATCTTTGGCAGTTATATGTTTATTGAGACGAATGGTGATGTAAAGCCGTGCACATTTGCTGCCAGGACAATGGGCAACGTAAATGAGAAAAACCTCGATGAAATATGGAATGATATACAAAACTCGGAGTTGATTAAAAAGATAACGGATTTCTCAACCAGAGAAGGCGAGTGCCGGAGGTGTAAATATTTGTATCAGTGTGGAGGGTGTCGGTCAAGGGTATTTAATTTAACCGGAAGTTGGTTTGCCTCAGACCCTTCCTGCCCATTAAGGCGAGAAATATGAGAGTAGTAGGAATAGACCCGGGGACATATAGTTTCGACCTTTTCGGAATGGAAGATAACCGTGAAATCATAGTGGATGAATCTATAAACTCGGAAAAGGTTTTCGAGCATCCTTATATACTTATCGAAGCGCTGGAAAGGTTAATGCCATTGGACATCATCATCGGTCCATCAGGTTGGGGGATACCTTTAAAAGGCATAGAGGATATAACTGAAAACGATATCGGAAGAATGATTCCTCTGGATACAAATGTAGCGGTAAACGAAGGGATAAAGAACGTGCTTTTAGAGATGAAAAAAAGGAAGATGCCCACTTATTTCACACCCGGTGTTATCCATCTCGAAACCGTGCCCGCTTACAGAAAATGGAATAAATTTGATATGGGCACGGCGGATAAGGTATGTTGCGTAGCATTGGGGATAAAGGACCAATCTGAAAGGTTAGGCATCTCTTTTGGGAAGACATCGTTTATTTATGTAGAAATGGGATATGGGTTTACTGCCACTATAGCCATTGAAAGCGGGAAGATTGTTGATGGGATAGGAGGAACCAATGGAAGTATAGGATTTCTTGCCTGCGGGGGGATGGACGCTGAAATTGCCATTAGATTGAAACCACCTCTGACTCAAGACATTGTTTTTAGAGGCGGAGTCAGGGATTTTGTTGGTAAAAATATCGAGCCTGCAGAGTTGATAAATTTTAAGGAAGCGATGGTGCTTTTGGGAGAAAATCTGGAAAAGGATGTAGTTTCCATGCTCGTCCCGCAGCCTCATCCCAGGGAAATTATCTTATCTGGCAGGCTTACCGAGCATGAATTCATAACGGCGGAACTAATAGGCAGGCTTGACAAATATGCTCCCGTGATAAAGGTAAAGAAGCTATCAAGAGTAGCAAAGGAAGCAGCTTGTGGTGCCTATATTATTGGAGAAGGATTGCTCGGCGGAAAATATCACAATCTCGTGGAGAATTTGGGGGTTAGCGAAGGCTAGTTTATTTGCTGTGAAGGGAGAAATAGGCATTCAGATTGAACAAGAATTCCAAGAGTGCATTGATGTGCAATGGGTAAGGAAGTTAGCTCAGGAAGTTCTTAAAGCTGAAAGCATAACACCCCCATACGAGATGAGCCTGGTTTTCACCGATTCCGAGACAGTACAGAGGCTCAATCGAGACTATCGGGGCGTGGATGAACCCACGGATGTGCTCGCCTTTTATATGCTTCCTCAACAAGGAGCCGATTCCGACTTTGTTTCTCCTCCCGATGATATAACCCATCTGGGGGAGGTAATCATTTCTTATCCCAAAGCGGTGGAACAAGCCGAGGAGCAAGGGCATTCAACGGAGCAAGAGCTAACATTGCTGATTATCCATGGGATACTCCATCTTCTGGGCTATGATCACGAGAAGTCTGAGGAAGAGGCTAAAATGAGAGCTCGGGAAAAAGAGCTTCTGGAGAGAGCTATTTCCGGAGAGTAAAATTATGAGCATGCCGTTTTGCATATACCAGGATATATACCTCATCGGCAGCGCCGAGATGTCGCATCCCTATGACTGCTGCGTCTATTTAATCGATGTTGGAGAGCTAATCCTCATTGATAGCGGTGCCGGGCAAAGTTTCGACAGGTTAGTGGATAATATCCTCACTTTAGGGTTAGCTCCGGAGAAGATAAGCACGGTGATTGTTACTCATTGCCACATTGACCATGTTGGCAGCCTGGCTAAGTTCAAGCAAAAGTATGGCGCCAAAATAATAGCCCACGAATTAGATGTTGAGGCTATTGAGACGAGTGAAGGAGTTGGTGCTGAAGCTTACGGAGTGGATTACGAGCCTTGCCAGGTGGATGTTAAGTTACAAGGAACCGAACAAAAGCTGGTTTTCGGAGGGCAGGAGTTTACTGCTATCCACATTCCTGGTCACACCAGGGGGAGCATCGCCTTATATACCGATATGAGTGGTAAAAGAATTCTCTTTGGACAGGACATACATGGACCGTATAGTGCTGTGTGGGGTGGGGAACCAGAGAAGGCAATTACTTCGTTGCAAAGGCTCATTGACCTCAAAGCCGACATATTATGTGAAGGGCACTTCGGCATTTACCAGCCTGCGAGCGAGGTCAAACATTACATAGAAGGTTATCTTCGCCAGCTAAGGAGGGGTTAATGCTTTAGCTCGCTCATCAATGAGTTCACCTTGCCCTTCATACTCAAAGCTTTGTCTCGACGGTCATCAATTTCGATGATGGTTATTACCCTGGTAACTTCTGTGCTAAAGGTTCCCTCGTGCATTTTCTCTGCCACCGCTAAAATCTTATCCAGTTTGCCCTCTATAATCGTCCCCATTGAGGTTATCTGGTACTTTATATCCTTTTCTTTCTGTAGAACTTTGACCGCACGGGCTACATATTTGCTCACCGAAGGAGTTTTTGTCCCCAAGGGAATAATGCTTATCTCTGCTATTGCCATTTTGCCTCTAACCTCCCTTACTAAATTTATCCAGTCTAACGAGCTAAACTCGACCTCTGCTAAATTTTACCTCGTCTCGGGAGACTTAATCTAGTTCAGATAGATGGGTGACGCCTCAAAGAAAGTCAAAACTCAAAAATCAAAGGGCAAAATGGAGAAACAGTCAGCAATCAGTAATGAGCAGTCAGCGGTTAGCTAATGGCTGAAGGCTGATAGCTACTAAATTGGGATTTGTTTGGGATTTAGTGCTTGGTATTTAGAGCTTCAACTTGAGATTGCGGAGCTTGTTCCGAATGAAATGAGGAATCTGTTGCTCCGAGTTTGCTTCGTCGCTACGGCTCCTCGCAATGACAGAAAAAGTGAAGTATTACTAATCATGTGGACGAGTACAGATGTTTGCTGTTGTTTGAGCTGTGGGTGATAGAATAACCAGGGTAAATGAAGATTTTGATGGAGGATCTAGCTAGAAAGGCAGGCGATGTCTTAATGAAGCATTTTCGGCAGGATTACTCTTTATTTAGCTTGCGAAGCACAGCTAAAGAGGCATCTATCAGATATGACAAGGATGTAGATAGGTTAATCATCGCTGAAATCAAAAGGCATTACCCTCATCACAGTTTGCTAACCGAGGAAAGCGGTTTTCTTCAAGGCGACCCTGATTGGCTGTGGATTGTAGATTCTCTGGATGGCACGGGCAATTTTGCCAATTTCAACCCTTTCTTCTCCGTCTGTATAGCTTTAATGCATAAGAATGAGCTCCTTTTAGGAACAATTTACGCCCCGGCAATCGATGAGTTTTATTTTGCCGAAAAGGGCAAGGGCGCCTATTTGAACGGAAGGAGAATTCGTGTATCTGATATAACAGACCTCAGCCAGAGTTATATTCTCTATTGTGAGGGAGGGGAAAGGGATCGATCAAAGACAGGCAAACTCGTGTGTGGGATTTACCCCTGTGTTATGGATATGCGGAAGCTCGGCTCAGCTGGCCTGGAAATAGCCTGGGTGGCTGCTGGTAGAGGAGAGGCTTACTTCACCACCAGAATTGAGCCCTGGGATGTTGCCCCGGGGACTTTGCTAATTCAGGAAGCTGGTGGCGAGGTTACCGACTTTCAAGGCAGTCCCTGGAAGCTACAGACTGGCGATCTTTTGTTTTCCAATGGCAAAGTTCACCAGAAGCTATTGGATTTAACAAGATAGCCTCACTGCTCCAAGGCAGTGAGGCTACTCAGAATAACGAAGGAAGGGAGGAATAATCAAGCTTTTGACTTGGTTATTCACTCTGTGCCGGCTGTGCCCGTTTCTTCCATCTTTTCCTGCCCCAAATCACTGCCCAGGTAATCAAGCCAACAGCGAGTATTATGCCAAAGATAGACCACCAGTCGATGCTTTGTGACACTGTGAACTCTCCACTCAACCCGGCGACTTCTACCTCATACTGTCCATAATCTATTCCAGACAGAGTGAACCTTACCTGCTGGCTTTGTCCCGCAGCCAGTGTCACTTCTTTGGCATCTACCGTTTCTCCATTTAACTTCAGCTCAGCAATATAAGTGCCTTCTTCCCCACCGTTATTAGCTACATTAGCAGCGATGGTAACATCCTCTCCTGTTATTGCCACGAAGATGTTTTTCCTTATCTGCGGGCTTTGCTCAATGTTTAAGCCGCTCACCATAAAACTGGCCGGTGCGGGAGCGGAAGCAAGTTCTGCTATTATGGCAACTG
>JABUBO010000106.1_pt1 | contig 24251 bp, 19 predicted proteins | sample 7240361 | NCBI WGS metagenome assembly JABUBO01 (sample SAMN07256346, study PRJNA390944) | subsurface metagenome | isolation source: Methane hydrate marine sediment | place: Pacific Ocean: Eastern North Pacific, ODP site
TATCCCCAACCCTGCTAACTTTTCAATAAAACCAATAATTCCTTTCCTAACCAACGGCTCTCCGCCAGTAATCCTGAACTTACCAATCCCCAACTTACGGGCACATTTGATAATTTCGATTAACTCCTCATATTTCAAAATCTCCTGAGAAGAAAGCTTTCTAATCCCGCAGGGAGGCATACAATAGAAACACCTCAGGTTACATCTATCAGTAACCGAAATTCGTAAATAATCTATCTTCCGGTTGTATCTATCGATTAATCCATTTCCCATTTTAATTATAACCTCAAAATTAAACTCTGTCCGTGACCCCCGTCACAGAATCAGCGTGATTTTGTTCACATCCCTGATGCGAAGGAATTTGGTGTAGCGAACATTACTCAAAAACATTAACACAAGACGCCTTAAAGGTAAAATAGACACGCATACCCACTTTCAAACCCATCTCTTCTTTCGATCTCTTGGTAATAACAGCAACAAATGGAGTAGAAACTGATTCAGTTTTGGGATCCGATAACCTGGGAATTGGCTCCAAAGTAACCCAGATAATTCCACCTTTATCCTGTATATTGATTATTTCACCTAAGAAACTGTTGCGGGCACTGGAATGGAGAGGTTCCAGAGAGAGCAAAATATCTTCTGGACGGAGAGTAACAAAAACAGAAGTCCTTGTTTTATTAAATCCTGAGTGAGGAACAATCTCAACTTTTATCTTCCCTAAATCCAACTTTTGAGTGCCTTGTTCAATAATCACCTTACCCTTGAACAGATTCCCCACTTCCACAAACTCAGCAGCAAAAGAAGAGTTAGGATAATGAAACACTTCTTCAGCTGTTCCCTGTTGTATAATTTCACCCTGCCTTAATACAAACACTCTCTCTCCAAATCTTCGAGCCTGTAATAAATTATGAGTCGCCATAACAATAGTTACATTGTCTTCCTTCTCCATCTTGAGGATTAAACCCTCTATAATTTTCCTGCTCAAAGGGTCAAGATTAGCCATCGGCTCATCTAAAAAAAGAACCTCTGGCTCCAGAACCATTGCTCTTGCCAGTGCCACTCTCTGAACCTCTCCACTGGACAAGGTCAGTCCAGATTGGTCTTTGATTGAGGAAAGTTCGATAATCTTTAATCCTTCTTCAACTTTTCCCGCTACATCGTTATCTCCTCTAAATTTCAGTCCATAGGCAATATTTTCCCACACAGAAGTATTGAACATAAATGGGTTTTGCATTACTACACCAATCTTCCTCCGGAGCTTAAGCTTCTGTTCCGGAGATAGTGAACAGGAAAGAGAACCGTCGAAATAAACCTCTCCCCAGGTCGCTTTATCCAGGAGGGTGAGAATCTTGAACAAAGTGGTCTTCCCTGCGCCATTTGGTCCAATCACGCAGTTGATTTTACTTTCCACAATCTCCATATCGATATTTCTTAAAACTTCCTTGCCGTTAAAACTCTTACAAACTTTTTTTGCTTCAATATTCACCTGCCAGCTCCTTGCATTGCTTGCAAAATAATATTGACCAGAAAAGCGACAATTAAAAGAACAATCCCCAGAGCAACTGCCAGTTCGAAATCGCCTTTCATCGTCTCCAGAGCAATAGCAGTAGTCATCACTCTGGTAGCTCCCTTAATATTTCCTCCCACCATCATCGTCATACCAGTCTCTCCAATCACCCGGGCAAAACCCATAATGAATGCAACCATAAGGGAACTCTTTGCTTCTTTGACCACAGTAACAACCATCTGCCATCTACTGGCACCCAAACTGACCGCTGTCTCCTTAACCATAGAACCGACTCTTTTCAGAGTTTGATGAGAAAGGCTGGTGATAATCGGAATAGCCAGAACAGCCTGGGCAATAATCATAGCCCAGGGTGTATAAAGTAGCTCCAGAACCCCTAAGGGTCCTCGCCGGCTGATGAGAAGATAAATGACCAGCCCAATGGCCACTGCCGGCACTGCCATCAAGCTATTTATAGTATTCACAATGAATCTGTTCCCGGGAAATTTTTTCAGAGCAAGTAACAGGCTCAAGGGAAGACTGAATAAGGAAGAGAAAAATACAGCAGTCAGTGAGACGGAGAAAGAGAGTAAAACAATACTGAAGACTTCTCTATCTAAAGAGATAATTAAACCCAGAGCTCTATTTAAGGCACTAAGAATATTCTGCATTATTTCTCCTCAATAAGTCCAGAAATTGCCAAGGGAAAAAAGAGAGGCTGCCCATACTCCTTTTGACCGTAAGTCCTGATAATATCCTGTCCCTCAACACCTGTAATGAACCCAATGAGTTTCATTGCCAGTTGGTAATTTATATGTGGATACTTCTCTTTAGAAAGAGGAATTATGCTATAGAGATTCTCATCTCCTTCTATCAAAATAGTTAAATCCAGCTCCTTTCTGTGTGCAAGATAAGTTCCTCTATCAGTCAATGTATATGCTCTCCTCTCATTTGCAATCCTCAAAGTTCTCACCATTCCTGTGCCTGCTTCGATGTACCAGCCTCCACAAGGCTCAATTCCCGCTAACCTCCACAGTTCTCTCTCCTTCCTGTGTGTTCCTGAATCGTCTCCTCGAGAAATAAAGGTAGATTTTGATGTTGCAATCTCCTTGAGCGCTTTAACTCCTTCCCCGCCACCTTTAATATCAGCAGGGTCTTCTTCCGGACCCACAATCACAAAATCGTTATACATAACGTTATATCTTCTCATTCCATAACCCTCTTCCACAAACATCTCTTCTTGAGGTGGGTCGTGGACTAAAATTACATCTACATTGCCCTCTTTAGCCAGGCGAATCGCCTGTCCTGTCCCCACACCAATAACCTTGACTCTGCACCTGTTTTCTGCCTCAAATGGTGAAAGTAAAACATCCAAAAGTCCTGAGTCCTGAACGCTGGTAGTAGTAGCTAAAGTCAATTGTGGTTTCTTTCCTCTTCCGGCTAATATGAGAATAATTCCGGAAAAGAGAAGATAGGAGACTGCCATCAATCCCAGAATTATCATCAAAGTCTTTTGCCAGCGCAACATGCTCTTATCCACTCCAAAATAAAAAATCCAGCATTCCGCGCCTGCAAAATACTGGATTTAATCTCTCCTTCTCAAGCACGGAAAGCGCACCAATTTCTCAGCACACTCTATCGGCCATTTACCATATCTTTTAGACTTAGATAAAATGGCTCGGAGAATATTTTTAAATTATCTTATAAGAATTCTATCTTTATGTCAAGTACTCCCTTCGAAAAAAATCGAGTCTGACCCCTTTTTCACTTTTTCATTTTCCTATAGCTCTTTCCTCAGCCTAATTGCTCTGTTCACAATCAATGCCCCCACCACAATCTTAACTGCATCCCCGGGCAAAAAGGGCAGGACTCCTAAAAGGAGCGCCTTTACCAGATTCATCCTAGCCACCCACATCAACCAGCCCACTCCCGGTAGATATATCGCCAGAAGTCCCACCACCATAGCCAGAAATATTAACTCCAAGGGAGGCTTCTCTCTTCTCTCCAACAGATACCCCACAAGGAAAGCAGCAGGGATAAACCCCACCAGGTACCCGCCAGAGGGCCCTAGAAGAACACCGATTCCACTTGAACCTTTAGCAAAGACCGGAAGTCCCACAACTCCCAGGAGAAGATAAATCATTTGACTTAAAGCCCCCAGATACTTCCCCAGTAGAGCCCCTGCCAGAAAAGTGAAAAATGTCTGAAGAGTAATGGGAACAGGAGTAAAAGGCAAGGGAATAGCAATTAGTGCTCCCACTCCAGTCAAAGCTGCAAAAAGAGCACAAAGAATCATCCCTTTCGTTTTCAGTTTCATCTTCCTTTCCCACTTCACCTCCACCAGTTCTTCTTACGTAACCCTTCCTCACAAAAGCCCATTTTCAGCCATTCGCATCCTTTACAAATTATAGATAATTCCTCTGGCTGAATTCTTTCCTCTACTAAACTGAATAAACTTTTTGATTCTATTTCTCTCCCAATATCTATCTTAAGCCTATCAACGATTTCCTGGTCAAACTCTTCAATGTTTCTTCCGGGTCTACTACACCTATTTTCAACATTATGGGGACACATCAAGCAAATATCATCAACACCATTAACCACCTCAATCTCTATCGACGGATTTTCTCTTATCCTATCTACTATTCCTTGCATATTCTCCACGAATTCCTCACTATAGCCCAGACCCTGAAATCCATAGAGACACAGAAGATGATGCGCCCGCAATTTTATGTTATCTATTTTCAGTGCTTAACCTCCTCAATATATCCCAGTATGCTCCACGATATCCCTTTTTGATCGCCTCCACTAAAACTTGATTCTGGTTATAATTGTATCCTTTCTCCTGGTCATCCCTTGTGGTAAAAAAGAATCTCCTGTCGCCCCCGATTAATTCAGATATATAGGAGTCGACATCCTCGCCAAGTTTTTTAGAGAGATAGAATACAGGCTCAAAGAAATCATTATTCCCTTCAACCTTACCCTGTAAGTTTCTGTTTTCCTCCATCCGACCTTCTTTCAAAACCATATTTCCCAGCTCAGTTCCTGCATATATTCTCACCCCCACCATTACCCCCACTCTATCCGGCTCGGTTTCTCTCATTAAGTCAATCGTCTCCTTAACCGTCTCCCTGGTCTCTCCAGGTCCTCCCAGGAGGAGGTCGAACATAAATGTAATACCATATCTGTGGCAGAGTCTTGCCGTATTTTTTATCTCATCTTTTCCAAAGTCACGACCCAAATTTTTCAATATTTCTTTATTTCCATTATCTACGCCGAAGTCAACTCCCCTACAGCCTGTTATCTTCATAAGCATTGCCAGCTCTTCAGAGAAGGGGCGGGGACTACAATATGCATACCAATTTATTTTCTTGTCGATTCCTCGACTAATTATCTGTTGACAGACCGCCTTAGCATGGTCTTCCGGAAGGTTAAACTCACTATCACAAAAGTGGAAATAATCGACCCCTTCATCCAGCAAGGCCTCCAGTTCATCCACCACTTGCTCTGGATTCCTCAGACGAATCTTTCTTCCTTTAGCCACAGGGTCAGCACAATAGATGCATCTCTGGTTACATCCCCGTTTTGTTTCAATGTTCCCCTGTCCTCCTTCATCAAAATATCTTCTGTTATCGACGAGTTTTCTGCGCTTTGAAGATATTTTATTCAAATCGAAGTATTCCGGTGGATTACTAACAAACCCTCCGGAAACTCTATATACTAATCCCGGAAGGTCTGTATAATTCCTTCCTTCAGTAATCCTCTCCAGAAGGAGAGACAGAACTTCTTCCCCATCCCCTCTTATTCCCAGGTCCAATTCGCAATATTCCAGAATCTTTTCTGGCATTATGGAAAAACCGACCCCTCCCAGAATAATGGGAACATCTGTCTTAGTTTTCAGATATTTAACTATTTCTCTTATCTCAGGAAGAAAGAAGTCCTGGCTCAGAAGATAACAGTCATCTGTATTCCTGATAGTAATTCCTATACCCAGAACCGATTGCTTACGGAAATAATCGTCTATTGCCTTTCTATAGTCCTTTGAGAAACAGAGGTCAAGTAAATCAATAACATACCCTTTTGCAGTGAGTGCCTCTCCCAGGTAATCGAGCCCCACAGGAGCAATAGCCGGCTTCATCCTATTTGTATTCACAACCAAAAAAGGGGTCAGAGTCATTTTTTAACCTCAAAAAAGTGACAGGTACATTTTTCTGGAGTCCTCCGATTTCATCAGGCGTAAAATACTTTCTTCCCTTTTGGAAGGACTCCAGAGCCCTTCCTTTCGGAAGGAATCCAAATGCTTAGCGGTGACCTCTTTTCGTCAAGGCTTGCACACCTTGCAAGGAATATAGCCCTGGTTTATTGCTTCCTTTCTGGAACTGAAAGTTATTCTATTGTTTTCACTTATTCTCTTCCCAAACCGACAATTAGGGCGATGAAATTTCTTTGTTCCCTTATGCCCTATATAGACAGATTCTATTCTTTCATGAGTGAAAGACTTAATCACATCCTGTGTAGGTACTTTTTCCATACGGGTTTTGTCTTTGTATTTATAAGTGTCTATCTTTTCCCCCTGCCACAATTGGTTAAACTCTTTTAAAAATTTCTTCACTATTTCTCTGGAATTTATTACTACAAGACTTTCATCATTCTCTAAATCGGCTCTTGCTGTCCAGTTATAAGAACCAGTGATAACTATATGCTCATCAATAACACAGAACTTGTGATGCATAATCCCGGAGCCACCCACTAATCTCGTGTTGATTTCTTTATTGCGCAAGTATTCACTCTTTGAGTATTCATAAGCAGGTTGTTCCTTATCCAGACAAACTTTCACATCTACTCCTCTATCCTTTGCCTTCACCAGTGCTTGGGCAATGGGGCGAGAGGTAAAAAAATACATTGCAATATAAACAGAACTTTTTGCATCATCTATTCGAGAGATGATTTCTCTTGCGCAGTTGTCCTGAGGAGAGAAGAATACTTCTACCTGTGGGACTTCCCCAGAAGTTGGACAAAAAGCCACCTGGCTGAGAATTAAAACAGAAGAGACAGCCACTAATAATACGCTAACTCTCTTTTTCATATTTTCCTCCAAGATATTTAAAAATATGGACAGGTACTATTTTTTAGCTCGACATTTAGTAGGCTCTCTGCCCGAAGGTCCCGAACAATTATTGCAAGAGACACATTCAGCTTTTCTAAGGTTTCCTCTTCTAATTCTATTGGGAAAATCCGGCTCTCTAATGAGAGGCCTGGAAAGACCTATAAGGTCAGCCGCTTCTTCCTCCAATATTTTTCTCATAGTCTCAGGCTTCCTCAGTCCCCCCACTAAAATGAGAGGGACACGAGTTACCTTCTTTACCATTTCTGAATAAGGTCTAAAATAAGCTTCTCTCCTCATCCATAACAGGTCTTTTCTACCTTTCCTGTACCTGCTTCCAGCAAGTCCGCCAGAAAGTTCAATTCCATCAATGCCAAGTTCGGAAAGCTTCCTAGCCACTTCACAAGCCTCGCTCACAGTGAGCCCACCTTCAATGAAATCTCCTGCTGGAATCTTTGCCAAAACAGGATAATCTTTTCCCACCGTTTCTCTGATACGGCTATAGACCTCCAGAAGAAAACGCATTCTATTATCCAGACTCCCTCCCCAGGAATCTTCTCTCTTATTGGTTACAGGTGAAAGGAACTGATTTATAAGATATCCGTGAACAGAATGAATCTCCACGCCATCAAATCCTGCATTCTTCACCCTTCGAGAAGCCTGAGCAAAAAGGTCTATTACTTCTTCGATCTCTTCCGGGCCCATTTCTCTTGAGGTGATTCCCCGGGGTTTATATTCGATTGTTGAAGGTCCTATGGGAGTCTCCTCTCCCACATCTTTATCTTGCATCCCACCACAGTGGTTAATTTGCATCACTATCTTTGTCTTGAATTTATGAACTTCCTTAACTAACTTTTTAAGAGCAGGGATTAGACCATCTTTATGGATACCTGTCATCCTGCGGTCAGCCTTGCCCAGAGGATGTATATAGCTATGTCCTGTTATGATAAGTCCTACTCCTCCCCGGGCAAGCCTCGTATAAAGATTTACCATTTCCTGGGTAAACCCTCCATCCTGGGAGGCCATTCTCTCTGCGGTTGCCGTTCTTACGAACCTGTTTTTCAAAAGCATGCTATTTATTCTTATTGGTTTAAACAGAGTATCCAAATTCTTATCCCCGATAGTGCAAGAGAATCAGTAATCTCTTCATCTAAGATAATACTTTTTATAAAAGATGGTATCATATATGATGCCCTCTATCAAGAGAAAAATTTGAAACTATCCACTTTCTTCCTCTTGCGTTCCAGCCTCGGGTGATGTAGTTATGCAACTAGAATGTTCCCTTTCTGATTCTGGCAAATAACAATGTCTTTGGTCTTAAAAGAGGCTATAAGAAAATACGACCCCTGAGAAAGACCAGAACTAGATTTTCGGATTTTCGCCAAAAGAAAAAAGATGCAGGTTTTGATTTCGATATTGTTGAAAAATGGTAGCTGATGGCTTCAGCTCCGAAGTCCCGATGGCTCTATCGGGATTCGGAGTCCTGTCGGACCGGCAAAAAATTTGTTGCATCCTTCAAACGCTCCGATCCATCGGAGCGACTACCGGATTTGATTTTTCAATAATATCTTTCGTGGCAATGGAGGGAAGTTTAGGAAAGTAAAAAAGGTTAGTCCTAGAGTTTTTCTCTCAATATCTATTCATATCTTAATGCATCGATTGGGTTCAATAAGGATGCTTTTCTGGCTGGCCACAAACCGAAGAAAAGTCCTATTCCACCAGAAAAAAGGAAGGCAAGAAGAGCTGCACCCGGAGAAACTTTTGTTGACCATCCGGCAAATTTTGCAAGTCCACCAGATATAGCCGCGCCAAACAAAATTCCCAATACTCCGCCAACAAGACATATTGTTATTGCCTCAATTATGAACTGTGAAAGTATATCCTTATTGTTTGCCCCGATTGCTTTCCTCAACCCGACTTCCCTTGTTCTTTCCGTCACGGAAACCAACATTATATTCATAATTCCAATTCCTCCAACGAGAAGGCTGATAAAAGCAATGGACCCCAGAAGCCAGGCAAAGGTCTTAACGGTTGAGGAAATGGCTTCCTGAATTTCAGCCATATTTCTAACTTCAATTGTGTCCTCTCTGGCAGGAGGAACATTATGTCTACGGATAATCAATTTTTTTATCTTCTCCTGGACCTTTTCCATTTCTTTTTCATCTTCCACCTCAACATCAATGTAATCAATATATTTTTTACCTAAAACACGGTACATTGCCGTATTTAATGGAAGTATAATCTCGTCATCGCTGTCTCTCCAGCCAGTGGCCCCCTTTTCCGGTAGAATTCCGATTACTCTGAAGTTTATTCGATTTATTTTTACATATTCTCCGATTGGATTTTCATCTTCAAAAAGTTCCCGAACAACAGTTTTTCCCAACAGGACAACTTTTGAGCGAGTAATCATTTCCACATCGTTGAAAAATCTGCCCTCCTCGGCTGGAGAAGCCCGGATAAAGGGATATTCCGGGGTTACACCTCTAATTCTTGTGTTCCAGTTTTTGTTTCCATAAACCACCTGCCCTCCACCGGAAACAGTGGGATTAACCCTTCTGACATATGGAATTTTTTTTATCTCCTCGGCATCTTCAATCGTAAGCCTGGTAACGCTTCCTGGCTCAAGGTGAATTCCCCCCGCTCTGTGCCTAGCGGGACGAACTGAAAGAAGATTTGAGCCAAGTGAGGCAAGACGTTTTTTAATATCTTCTCTCGCGCCAGTACCCAGGGCAAGCATTGCAATTACTGCTGCCACACCAACAAGAATCCCTAAAATGGAAAGAAAAGAACGAGACTTATTGGAAAGGAGAGCCCTCATTGCTTGAGAAAAATAATTTTTCAGTCGAAAAAAATCAAAGCGGTGAACCCCGCCCCTCATTTGAGGGGCTGGGTGAATCTTTAAATCAGGTGGAAGTCCACCCTCGCGTCTCTCTCGGAGAGCAGGTTCGCCTCGCTCCTCACTTATGGTATGGGGTTTACCCAAGCCCCTCTCTGAGGGGCTTGGTTTACCCGCAAGATATTCGTCAGAAACAATTTTCCCATCAAGAAATTTGATTATTCTTTTCGCCCCTCTTGTCAGTTCCTCCTCATGAGTTACCATAATTACGGTAATTCCAGAATCATTTAAATTTTTGAAGACTTTCAAAAGTTCCTGGGCCGAAGAAGAATCAAGATTCCCTGTTGGTTCATCTGCCAGAATTATCTTAGGATTCTTTATGAGCGCCCTGGCAATTGCCACCCTCTGCTGTTCTCCTCCGGAAAGTTCATTTGGATTATGGTTTATCCTGTCTCCTAATCCCACTGTTCTCAATAAATCTTCAGGGGAAGAAAACTTTCTATTCTTTACGTTCGAAGTATACACCAGTGGAAGAGAAACATTTTCTCTTGCCTTGAGCCTGGGAAGAAGATTAAACAGTTGAAAAACAAAACCGATAAATTCATTGCGAAAAGTAGCAAGCTCTTCCTGAGATAGTGTGGAGACGTCTTTTCCCATTAAATGGTAAGACCCCTTGTCAGGTCTGTCTAAAAGGCCAAGGATATGGAGTAGTGTTGATTTACCACTTCCCGAGGGACCCATTATAGCCACAAATTCACCAGGGGAGATCTTAAGTGAAACGTCCCTTAAGGCAGGGACATCAACTTCTCCAATATGGTATGTTTTGCTGATGTTTTTTAATTCTATCATTATTTAGCGGGAACGCCTCATACCGGGAAGCCCAAAATATCTCCTTTGAACTTCTTTCCTCTCCTTTTCATTGGACAAAACTAAATCAGACTCTTCCACACCAGAAACTATCTCCACATTTTTCCCGTCTTCAATTCCAGTTTGAACTTCTCTATTTTCAGGCTCTCCAGATTCTGTTTTCAGAAGAACAAATTTCTTCCCTTTTCTTTCTTTGATAACAGTAGCTGGCAAAAGAAGAATGTCCTTCTTTTTACTTATTGTCACATCAACGTTTGCGCTCATCCCCGAACGAAAAATTCCCAATGTTTTTTCTGGCAAAATATCCACTTGATATATAGTTACATTATTCACAATCTGAGATTCATAAGCAATGTGTTCAATTTTCCCCTCGATTTTTTTCTCCGGATAGGCATCAAGGACTATTTTTGCTTTCTGCCCGGGCTTTAATTTTCCCATGTCTGTCTCATCAACCTGAGCCTGAACGATTAAATTATCAGCCATAACCAAAATTGGATCTTGAGATGTTATTGTCTGACCAGGTTCAACGTTTCTTTTAATAATAAACCCTTTTAGCGGCGCAACAATCGGTGTAGGCTTATAAACATCCTCCCATTTTTTCAATTCTTCTTTCCCTTTTGCCCTTGCCGCATCAAGTAGAGCCGCCCGGTCCAGAGAACTCATCCAGGCAAGAATCTCTCCCTTCTCGATTTCTTCTCCTTCTGTAACCAGAACTTCCTCTACCCTCCCGGAAATCGATGGTTTAATTTCCAGACGATTTCTCGGCTTTACCACCCCACTGGCAGAGACAATTAAGGAAATTGAACCACGCTGAGGTCTTATTTCTATATAAACAGTTTCTTTTCTTCCCCGTCTTGAGAGAAAAAACGCTCCCATTATTAACACAACAACAATAATCAATATCCAATTTTTCAATTTCATTATTCCTCCTCACCTAAAACTTTCTTCCATTCAGCCCAGGCAACAAATGCATTGAATTTTGCGCCAAGCAAAGATTTTTTTGAGTTTATAAACTCATTCTCTATTGTGTCCCAATCCTGATAGGAAATAAGACCGTTAACATACTTCACTCCGGAAATTTTAGCCCGCTCTTGGGAAGCTATGAAATATTTTTCTCTAACTTTTACATTCTCTACGGCATCAATAAGTCCGTTATATACTTGTTCAATCTGGAACAAGATTTCTTGCTTTACTTCCCGGAGATTCTCCTCTGATTTGACTTTATCAATCCGGGCAATTTTCAAATCATATATTTTCTTTCCTCCAGAAAAAAATGGATAAGAAAGGCTCAGGCCAACATTCCACCTCGCTCTTTCCAGAGGCCACTCAGGGCCACTCCTCGAGGTACTCCCACTGAAAGAAATTTGGGGATAAAAGGCTCCTCGCGTATATCTCAAATTATATTTTGATGAATCAACTCCATATCTTGCCACTAAATAATCAGGACTTTTTACCAGCAATTCCTGAAATGATAAGATTCCCTCTGGAGGGACCACCTTAAGTGTTCCGCTTACAGCAATAACTTCAAATTCATCCCTTCCCATTTCTTTTGAAAGTTTCGTCTGTTGAGTCTTTAGATTTCGCTTTGCCGAAGATGTCTCATACTCTGCCTGATACAGGTCTGCTTCTGAACGCAAATATGCGCCTTTATCTTCCCTCCCTGCTTCATACCTCAATTTTACCAATTGAGTGTTTTCTCTTCTCCTTTTCAGTATCTCTTCAGAAAGTGAAATCGTCTTTTGACCCCTTAAAACTTGAGCAAAAGCAACCTTCAAATCATATACTGTATCGGAAACAGTCCTTTTAAACTTCGCCTCTTCTCGTTTAAGCTCTGCTCTTTCCTGCTTTAACTTACTTGAATTCTTAAAACCAGAAAATATGGAAAGTTTTCCAGAAATTCCATAATTGAATTCTTCATTTTCACTTCCGCCCTCAGCAAACGATTCAAAACTGGTTATAGAACTTGATTTCTTCCAACCCGCACTTGCCGAAAGCTGGGGCAAGAAATTTGTAAATGCACTTCTGTAGGAAAGCCTTGCCGATTTAAGAGACTGGTGGGCAGAGATTATCCCTGGATTTTTCTTTTTTGCCTCAGAAAGCACATCTTCCCAGACAAGTGCTTCAGCAAAAACAAGGTGCAAATTTACAAGAACTATACCTGCCAGTAATACACCCCGCAGGAAACCCTGCCACAAATGGTGATGCATTCTTTTAGAAATAATGATTCTCTTCATTCCTCGCTCTTCTTATAGCCCTTTTTAATTCTCTTTTCCTTTCTTCTCTTGGTCTCTTCCTTAAGTTCTTTAAACTTTTCCAGTTGCTCGGGCGTGAGTAATCTTTCAATCTGGCGATCATTCTCTTTTTTAATGGACAGGGTCCTTTTTCTCATTTTCTTCATTTCTTTCCGGATTTTTTCCCAACCCTTTTTCATAATTTGAGAGACCTTTTCTTCCTGCTCTTTAGATAATTCTAACTCCTGGCATAACCTTTGCAAACGTTTCTCATGAAATTTTTCTCTCTTATGTTCTACCATTCTCACCCATTCCTTGCCAATCTGTTCTTCGCTACTTCTCCCTTCTAAACTAGCAACTGCTAAAAAGAGTAAGCTACACACCAACAAACTTTTCAAAATTGTCTTCATTTTCTCAACCTCCTTTCCTCTATCCAAGAGGGCCATAATAGATTTCCAGTAACTCTTCTTCAAAATTCTCCTCTAACTGTGTGTCAATCAGTAAATCTGATATTACCTCAGTTGGTCTGTGATAAAAAAACTTTTTGTAATTTACTAATCCCACTATTAGTAAAAAGAAAATTAAAATTACAAGAATCGATTTCCTAAACACTGGAAAATATGCGCGCCGTATCGGTTGCTTTCCTTTATTTTTAATACGTGCAAACAATCTGGTTTCGAAAAATTCTTGGGGTTCCTTTTTTTCTTTTAAAAGAAATATCCTTTTCATCTGTTTCAAATATTTCAATTCTCTGGCGCAATCAAGGCACGTCTTGAGATGATTAAGTAATTTTTTCTCTTCATCTTGAGTTATTTCCTGGTCAAGATAAGCAGATAACAATATTTTGAACTTTTTACAGGACATAACTCATTCCCCCTGTGAATAAAGAAAAGCCAATTTCCCCTTTAGCTTTTGCCGCGCCCTGAATAACCATATCTTCACTTTAGCAAGAGAAATCTTCATTATTTGAGAAATCTCCTTATAAGATAAGCCCTCTATTTCTTTCAAAGTTAAAATAATACGATACTTTTCTGGCAAAGAATTCATTGCTTTCTGAACAATATCCTGTAATTCCTCCTGTCTCAACTTTTCGGTAATATCGTTTTCCCCGCTTGCCAAAACATCTTTCAACTTTAATTTCTCTTCCTGGTTAAATTCTGTTTCATAAGATATAATCTTATTTTTTCTTCTCCTGAGTTCATCAACACACCTGTTAACTGTAATTCTATAAAGCCAGGTAGAAAAAGAGGATTCCCCTTTAAAACTATCTGCCTTAGTATAAACTTTAAGGAAAACTTCCTGAGCAATATCATCTGCTTCTTGAGCATTACCAATAATGGAATAAATTGTATTAAAAACAGTCGTTTTATACTTCCTGACCAGCAATTCAAATGCTTGCTGGTCACCTTTTTTAAACTTAGCAAGGAGTTCGAAATCTTTCTCCATTGAGTTTGCACCTTTTTTCACCTCTACTATTTAGACGAAAGAGGCGAATGAAATGTTACACTTTCCTGTGCTTTTTTATAGCAAAAAGCACAGCGGGATACTTGAAGCACAAAGGGCATGCTTGTGGTCAAATGGGACATAAATTCTTGCAGATTTAAGAGACTGGTGGGCAGAGATTATCCATGGATTTTTCTTTTCTGCCTCCTGACCCGAGCCGAGTTTGCTTCATCATAGGGCTAACAGAACTTTTTATATAGTCTTAATGTATTTTCAGCAACAATCTCCTTGGTATATTGCTGCTCAACCATCTGGCGGCCTGTGTGTCCCAGTCGCTCCCTTAATTCCTTGTTGCCTAAAAGGCAGTTAATTCGAGAGGCCAAAGACTCAAAATCCTTAACTGGAATGATGAATCCATTAATACCGTCTTTAATAATCTCCGGCATTCCTCCTGTTTCAGTAACCACCATTGGCTTACCTGATGAAAGGGCTTCCAACATCGTCAGTCCAAAAGGTTCAGACACGGACGAGGGATAAACACAAACCGACGAAGCAGCGTAAAGCTTAGGCATATCTACAAGCGGAAAAGCATCAATTAACACATTATCCCCAAGACCAAGAAACTTAACCAGATTTACCATATAGGCAATGTCCTTCTGCTGGCTCTGGACCCAGTCTATAATATTCTTTGTACCGGCAAGCACCAGAACCACATCAGGAAACCTATCTTTGATTATACGCAATGCCTTTATGCTCACATCGCATCCCTTAGCCAATCCCATTCTTGCAGGATGAAATATTACGTTTCCCCTCCGTAAGATGGGATATTTTTTAAACACAGGTCGTGGGTCCACCTTGGGAGAAAAAATCTTTTGATCGATACCGTGATGGATAACCATGATGTGTTTGTGACTATACCCAGTTCCGATAATCTCTCTTTTAATAAAATGGCTAACAGCGACAATATGAGTCCATTTAATATTCTTCGTCAAGTCCAGAAATAGATTATCGTCCCATACATTATGTGCAGTCAAAATAAGGGGAATGCTTTTCTTGATAGATATTTCTTCAATTGCCAACGCATGTGCCTTGCTAAAATAATGCATATTGTGAACATGGATACAATCAGGTTTTGTTTCGTAGATAAATTTTTTAAATATAGCTTTTACCTCGTCGAAAAGACCGCTAATCCCTCTTTTACTAAGCCAGTTCAAATCCATAGTGGGCTGGCGGAAAATACCCACACCTTTATACGTATCTCTTCCCTTCTCTCCTTCAAATGCACCAGTAAGAAGATCGACCTTATGGCCCATTTTAACTAAAGTTGGTAACAATATCGTTAAATGTGTCTCCACTCCTCCAATAATAGGAGGAAAACCCCAGTGCAAATGAGATATGCTTAACTTCTTTTTCTTTTTTGCCATTATCATCCCCTCCTAAAATCTAAAAATAGTAAGTGGGCAGTTCCTTTGCCGGTCTTTTCCGCTCAAATTCAAACGTCTTATTGACAGCCAATCCGTATAAAACGCCGAATACTCTTATCTTAACCTTCTTCCTGCCCGGGGAAATAATCTGAATTTTTATTTTATTATTTTTGACTTCCAGTCTAAGCAGGTTTCCTCTCCAATGCAGGGAAAAAAGTACTTTCCTCCATATTCTTGGCATTTTTGGATTGACTGACAATATACCTTTCTGTATTTTCACCCCGGCAAAACCATTTATCAAAACCTGCCAGCTTCCCCCCATACAAGCTGCGTGAATACCTTCATTTGTATTATTATGAATATTGCTTATGTCAGTACGCAGAGCAGTATGGAAAAATCGATATCCCCTGCTTCTATCTCCCACATCAATAGCCATACGGGCATATACCGGGAGGCTCAACGAAGACTTGTGTATCGTCCTGTCAATATAATATGCATAGTTTTCTCTTTGGGTCTTCAAGCTGAAAACGTCTGAAAGCAGATACAAAAGCATAATCACATCTGCCTGCTTAACAAGTTGTGTTTTGTCGTAATCTCTGGGAGTTAATTTCTCCGAGACAATAGGTACAGAATTCTCATCCCAATCAGTTATTTCAACCATTCTCTTCTTAAAATACCCATCGAATTGCTCAATCACCTGCCCCTTACCCATGTTTATGCTGATGCGGGCAGAGATATTCTTCCATTCTGCCACCTCTTTAGCTGAAAGTCCTATTTTTTGAACCAACTTTCTATAGACCTTTATATTTAACTTCCTTAACCTCTTAAACATATTATAGGCTATAACCAAATTCCACTTTGCCATCATATTAGTAAAAGCATTATTATTAACATCTCTATGGAACTCGTCAGGACCGATAACCTGTTTAATTTCATATTTTTTCTTCTTTTTATTATATTCCACGCGGCTGGCCCAAAATCTTGCCGTCTCGAATATCACCTCATAACCATAATCCCTGAGAAATTTCTCATCATGCGTAACGTTATAATAGTGATAGAAGGCATAGGTAATATCTGCAGTTATATGATGCTCCATCTCGCCTGTATGGATTCTGATTACTTTTCCGTCTAAATCTTTAGCCCAGCCAGGTGTCTCATCTTCTCCTAAGCCTGCAGATTCCCAGGGGAACATCGCCCCTTTAAACCCGTATTTTTTAGCAATCACTCTTGCTGCATCTAATCTCCTGTATCTATACAGCAGCATATTCTTAGCTACATCAGGCAAAGTATACAGATAGAATGGAAGAAGAAAGATTTCAGTATCCCAGAAGATATGTCCACGGTAACCCTCACCGGTCAATGCCCTGGCTCCTATACTGGATGAACCATTGTCTTTTGGTCCACATATTAACATATGGTAAATATTGAACCTGAATTTTTTTTCAACTTCCGGGTCACCCCATATAGAAACTTCAGCCACATTCCACAAACCTTCCCAGGCACGAATATGTCTTCTCAGTAAACAATCGAAACTCCTTTGAAACGCCTTTCTGAATTTCTTCTCTGATAATTTCTTTTTCTTATCTAAATTCTCTCCTTTTAAAACGGCTTCCACATGGAATATCTTGGTAAATACAACAGTTTGGTTCTTCCGTAACTTCAGTTCAAATATATTATCTTTTGCCAGGATCTTTTTCCCTTTGGTTTCATAATAAAAACCGCTCCTGAAAATCACCGTATGCAATTTACCAAAAGTCTCCACTATAAGATATCCTTCATTCTTAAATTGGCCTACTTCCTTGACCCTGAAATGTTTCTTGCGTCCTTCGGTTACGGTTCTTACGTTATACACAGAAGTATCTATTCCTGTTTCGATGGATGCCTCAACTTCATCATCCAGCGACGTAAAAATAATCTGCATAACGCCGATATTCTTATCCTGCATAGACACAAATCTCAAAGTTTGATAATCGTACTTTTTTTTCTTCCTATCTTGAAAAACAGTATGCCGACACAAAAGACCATGTCTTAAGTTCAAAATTCTTCTATGTTTCACAACATCCATGGTAACAACACCCAGTTTTTCTCCATCTATCATTATCTTGAAATTAAAAGGATTGGGCAAGTTAACTAACTCGGCAACCTGAGAACCAATTCTATCATATACTCCTGCAATATAGGTCCCTGGTTGGGCATCATAAGGTATCTCTTCTAAAATAGCGCGGCTCCCTAAAAAACCATTCCCCAGAGCAAGTTGAGCTTCCCTCACTCTCAGAAGCGACCTCACCCAACCCTCTTCCTTAATCAGCCAGGGATATTCAGTTTTGTATTTAGAATAATAATCTTTCATTTCCTAAACAATTCCTCGGTTGTTTTATAGTCTACCTCGGATAAATCTTCCACAACGAGATTTGCCTTTGCCAGTCTTTTTGGATTACCATAGCGGTCGATTCCCACGCAGAGCATCTTCCCATTTACTGCAGCCTTAATACCTAAGACAGCGTCTTCAAATACAACACATTCTGCATAAGCACAACCTAATCTCTCAGCAGCCAACTGGAAAATCTGAGGGTCTGGCTTAGCCTTGGTAATATCGTTACCGTCCACTATAGCATCCGCCAGATAAATAATCCCCGCCCTTTGTAAAATTCTTTTACAGTTCCGGCTCGAGGAGGCAAAGGCTATTTTCTTATTATGACTTTTTAACTCCTTGATTAAATCTATACAAGAGGTATACACAGGAATCTTTTCTTTCTCGATGAACTCAAGAAAATATCCCTGTTTTATGTCACCGGCTTTTTTTAATTCTACTTCACTAATGTCCTTCAAGATTGCCCTTGCCCCGTCATATCTGGGAATACCATCAACCTTGCTTTTATACTCATTAAAAGTAAAATCTATCCCGTATTCAGAAAACATCTTCTTCCATGCCTTAAAATGAATTGGCACCGTATCAACAATTACACCATCCAAATCAAAAATTGCTCCCTTAAACATTCGACTGCTGTTCTCCTCTGAATTCTGGGGACACAATACTTAATTAATAACCATACGGGCTATTTGCCATAGCATAATTAACACATCAGGATCGTATCTGGATAATTAAGTATTGTGTCCCCAGAATTGCCCAGAATTGCTCTGCATAACTGGTAGCGCCAACGGGATTCGAACCCGTGATCTCTGCCTTGAGAGGGCAGCGTCCTAAACCAGGCTAGACGATGGCGCCATTAACTACAATCGTAAATTCCTAAATCACTGAGATTCTTGGGGAATTTCTGGAGGTTTCTCTTCTCCTACGCTTAATAATTTCTCCCCCAGTCTATCAAGTTTCTTCTCAGCTTCCTCGTATTTGGTTCTACTATTAGATAGGTGTTTCCCCAATACCTCAAAATCTTCCTTGAACTTAATTAAGTCTCCATGGAGGCGAGTCAGATTACCTAAAATCTCTTCCGCAGCTTTCTCGATTCTCAATCCTTTCAGCCCCAAGACTAAAACCTGCAAATAGGCATAGAAGCTGTTGGGCGAGACTGGAATAACTCTCTTGGAAAGCGCATAAGAACTGATTCCTTCCCCTTCGCCAAGAGTCTCGTCCTTAATTATCGTCTCATAATATACATTTTCAGCAGGGATATAGAGGAGAGCAAAATCGAAAGTATCCTCATCCGGCAAAATGTACTTATCAGAAATATCGTCAATATGTTTTTTGACATCTCTCACAAACTCCCTGCGACTTCCTTGTTTCTCATTTTCGCCACTGCTTTCTAACATCTTTCTGAAGTTCTCCAGTGGAAACTTAGAATCTACTGGAACAAGCCGCTTTCCCAGGCGAATAACCGCATCCACAATTTCTCCATTCTTGAATTTGTGCTTGAGAGTGAAATGTTCTCGTGGCAGAATCTGTCCCAAGAGATTTGCCAGCAGGAACTCACCCACTTCGCCACGAAAGGTAGGTGCCCTGAGAAGGTCCTGAAGGCTGGATATATCTTTTCCCACTTCGTAAATTCTCCTGTTTGCCTCCTCCATTCTGCCCAAGCTCTCCTTTACAGAAGTGACAACTTGGGTAGTATTGCCCAGCCTTTCACTTACCTGGCTGGTAACAGCGTTTAACTGGCTTGTCAACTGAGTGGTGAGGTTTGCTATCTGCTGTTGCATCACCAGAAGTGCCTGGTCACTTCCTCCCTTTCCCTCCAAATCCCTGATTCTCCTTCTTGTATTTAGGCCAATCCAGAGCATAAGAATAACCAGAACTCCCGCTCCTCCAAGTAAAACCCATATAGTCAATTCCATTAATTTCCCTCCATTTAAAAGCACTTCGGGCGACCGCCCCGCTCAGGCGGGATAAACTGCGTGCGCCCCTACGCGACCAAAACCTTTACGGGCATAAAACCCTACACCGGAAAAATTATTACGGGGACAAGCCCCTACACTACATACTTTAGGTTATTATACCAAAATTAAGAACCTGAAACAAGGAGAGTCTACATCGACCTCTTGTATATCTCTTCTATCTCTTCGGTGGTGGGACGCCGGGGATTCAAAGTGAGGAGACGCTCGTTCTTGCTCACAGTTTTAGCAAAACCAGCCAGGGACTCCTCCTTCACTCCTATCTCTTTCAAGCCTCTCGATATCCCTATCTTCCCTAAAAGCTCTCTCATTGCTACTACACTCAGGTGAGCAGCCTCCTTTTCTGATAGACCTTCTACTTTCTTCCCCATTGCCTCAGCAATGTTTCTAAATTTTAAAGGATTGCCTTCGAGATTAAACTCCATTACTTCAGGCATAAGCAGAGCATTCGCCAATCCATGAGGAGCGCCATAGTGGAGAGTGATGAAATACCCCATCCCATGAATTATCCCCGCCCCAGCAGAATTAATCACCATTCCCGCAAGCATAGAAGCAAAGAGCATCTTCTCTCTAATTTTTATATTCTCTGGTTGAGAAATTGCTCCCGGCAGGGCCTCAGCAATTAATACTATCGATTTCAAGGCTAAGATATCACCCACCGGGTTTGCCTGTGTGGAGACATATCCTTCAATAGCATGACTTAAAGCATCCACTCCTGTATTGGCGGTAAGAGAGGCAGGCATGCCCAGGGTTAACAGTGGATCGAGTAGGGCAAGCTTAGGATTAATGTGCGGGCTACCGATTATCTGTTTTAACATTTTCTTCTTGTCAGTAATAACTGCGTATTTTGTAACTTCGCTCCCTGTTCCCGCGGTAGTGGGGATAGCGATAATGGGAAGAGCCGGTTCTTTTACCTTATCCGTCCCAAAATAATCAGTAATCTCACCCTTGTTGGTCATAAGTAGGGCAATTCCCTTTGCTGCGTCCATCGGGCTTCCTCCGCCAAGACCAATCACTACATCTGCCGCGCATTTTTTAGCAAATTTTGCTCCTTCTTCCACTATCCCGATACTGGGGTCAGGTTCCACCTTATTAAATACCTCTACCTGAAGGTTATGGGAAGTAAGCGAATTTACCACTTCGTCCAAACTACCCGACTTCTTTGACGAGGACTTCCCTGTAACTATCAAAGCCTTCTCGCCAAATTTTCTGGCTTCTTCGCCCACTCTTTTCAAACTTTCTTCGCCAAAGATAATTCTTGTAGGAGAATAGAAAATGGATTCCATGTTTACCTCCTTTTCCCCTCACCTCAATCCTCTCTCCCCGTAGGAGTGTCCCGACTTGTCGGGACAAAAGTAAAGCTCTCGCTTTACACTCCATTACATCCCCCTCACCTCAATCCTCTCCCCCTTGGAGAGGAGGATTTTATCTCACAGACTAATTTATAATCGCAAAATTCGCATCTTTTTGACTTAGCGACCGGTTCGAAATCTTCTTCCCGAATTTTCTTTATAATTGCCTTTATTTTCTTTTCTAAATCACGCTCCATATCCTTTTCAATTTTTATGGTGACCAGTTGATTATGCCTCAGCCAGTATAAGCTCAACTTTTCCACAGGACTATATCCTAAGACCTTCTCCGCCCCCCATTTATAAAGGAGCATTGGCAAAACGTAAGGCTCCTCATTCTTCTGGCGATTGGTCTTATAATCGATAATATGGTATCCCTTCCCGGAAGGTCTATCGATTCGGTCTATTATTCCCCTGATTTCACACTGTTCAATGAAAAGATGGAATGGCTCTTCTACTCTAACGATGTTACCAATTTGCTTCTCTGAATTATTCAGAAATTTTACAAGAATTGGTTTAGCTTCTTTCTCATAGATATTTCGAATCTCCCTGTCAGTAATTCCATGAGCTTTCGCCAGTGAACGGAATTTACTCATCAATTTCGATTCTTTCCATTCTTTTCCTTCTTTTCTTGATAAAATGTATTCTTCCAGAGTTTTGTGAATTACTGTCCCGAACGTCGACTCTTCGATCATCTCCTCTTCTTTCTCTCTTTCCAATCCAGGGTCTGGAGGAAGATTGAATAGGTAAAGATATTTATACCTTAAGGGACACTGGTCAAAAGTAGCAAGCTGGGTAACTGTAAAAGAAGGAAGAGAAATATCGTGAGAAGGAAGCGATTTATAGGAAGAAAATACGACATTTTTTATCTCTTCCAGTGACAGCCTCTCAATCCCCTTCTCTCTTCGACCTGCCCGATAGATTTCTTTCTCCCAGCCTTTCTTCTCCTGTAAAAACTTCTCCCTCCTATTCTCAATTAAGGAAGAGAACTCCTCCTTTATTTTTCCTTTTTCGTCGAGAAAATAGGAGATAAATGGACTTAACTTTCCTTGCACATTCCTGGTACCGGAAATTATCAATTTCTCCCGGGGTCTGGTCAGGCTAACATAGAGAAGTCTCTTCTCTTCCATGTCGATGCCTTTTCTCCTCTTCTTCCTCTCTTCTCTGGTAGATATAATGGACTGTTCATCATAAGCATAAAATGGAGAAGCTCCTCCTTTAGAAGGAAAAGCCTTATCCTTGACGTTAGCTAAGAAAACGATGGGAAATTCCAAACCCTTTGCCTGATGAATGGACATTAAACGTACAGCGTTCTCCTCGCCAGGTTTAGCTTCACTCTCCACCACTCCCTGTTGAGTAACTTCCTTCACATAGGCAATGAAATCCTCCAGTGTAGAGAAGATATTTCTCTCCTCAAATTCCCCGACGAGGCTGAAAAACTTCTTAATATTTGCCAGAGTTCTCCTCCTTTCAGTGGGAGGCAAACTCTGAGCATAATGAAAATAGTTACTCTGGCTAATCACTTTATATATCAGCTCACCTAAACTGTAGTTATTCTTCTCCAGGAAAAATCTCTCTAAAAGGGCTTTGCAATTCCTGATGACCTTCTTATCCTCCTCTCCAATGTCGAGACCATCCAACTTCCCCAGGGCATCGTAGACAGGATAACGCTTCCTCACCATCTTCTCTTCGTCTTCGATTTCTTGCTCAGGAAAGACACTGGCCAGAGAAGAGAGACTGGAATTCTTAATCCTGAAAATGGGCGACCTCAACAACCTTACCAGAGAGATGTCATCAAAGGGATTATTAATTGTGCCTAGTAGTGCTACCAAATCCCTTATTTCTAACCTTTCATAGTAACCTGTCCCACCAGTAGTAACAAAAGAAATCCCATGCTTCCTTAGAGCCTCCTCATATATTCCCACTGGAGTCTTAATTCCTCTTAACAGTATCGCTATATCCTTAAGCTGTAAACTCCTTTCCCAATCTTCTCCTCTGATTGGATTCTTTAAGCGGTAGTCTCTCAGGAGCTGAAGAATTCTCTGAGCAATAAATTCAGCTTCCTCTTCCTGGGATTCTGCCAGAAATATCTCTACAGCACATTCTTCTCCTTCCTTTTCTGAACTTATAGGTTCATAATCAGGAATTTCCCTATCCAGAGCCTTATTGACTACTTTCAGAATCTGATTAAAGGAGCGGAAATTCTTAGTCAAAGAAAGGCTCAGTTCAGATTCCTTGCTGAAATATTCAATATTCTCAGGCTTTGCTCCTCGAAAGCCATAGATGGACTGTTTGATATCACCCACCACGAAGTAGTTATGAGAGAACTGACGTAAGAGTTTATCCTGAAGGGGAGTGGTATCCTGATACTCATCGACCAAGACATATCTGAACTGTTTTCGGTATTTTTCTCTTATCTTCCTATTATTCTTGAGAAGATGCAAAGTCTCCAGAAGAATCCCGGAAAAATCGAAGTAGTGGCGTTTTTTGAGTTCCTTCTCGTAAGAAGCATAAACCTCGGCAATGAGGTGGGCTAATTTTTTTTTCTCCTCATCTTCTACTTTTGTAATCTTGTGCAGAAATTCCGAAGGAGACATTGCCTTATTTCTTATCTCCTGAACGTATTTATAAATCGCACTCAAGAAATCGTCCAGCCACTGGTCGATAGTAACCCGGGGCAACTTCCCTTCCTCAAGTAGTGCTTTACCCACCTTGCAAAAAAGAATTTTAGCCTCTATCTCATTAATCACTCTGAAATTGGGTTCCAGCCCTACCTCCAGTCCATTCTCTCTAAGAAGCCGAGTGCAGAAAGAATCGATGGTACTGATATAGGCTTTCCTTGCCAGAACTTCTCTGGGAAGAGACATATTCTGCAATTCTTCTTCCAATCTCTCCCTCATCTCTCCCGCAGCCTTATTGGTGAATGTTACTGCCAGAATGGACTCTATAGCCTCTTCGGGAGATACTCCCTTCCCTAAGAGATTAGAAAATATCTTTAGGTACCTGTTTACCAGAACCGAGGTCTTCCCTGTCCCGGCTCCTGCCTTCAGGCAGACAGTACCTTCAATCTCATCAATTGCCCTCTTCTGTTCTAAAGTTAACTCTCTCATTCTTCTCCAAAAAGGTGAAAAATAGGAAAAATAGGAAAA
>JABUBO010000107.1_pt1 | contig 24187 bp, 21 predicted proteins | sample 7240361 | NCBI WGS metagenome assembly JABUBO01 (sample SAMN07256346, study PRJNA390944) | subsurface metagenome | isolation source: Methane hydrate marine sediment | place: Pacific Ocean: Eastern North Pacific, ODP site
GGGGATGACCATGAGAATGACCCGCACCATGATGCTGGAGGTACTGAGGCAGGACTATATCAGGACGGCCTGGGCAAAGGGGCTCAGGGAAAGAGTAGTCATCATAAGGCATGCCTTGAAGAATGCGCTAATCCCGGTAATTACCCTAATGGGACTCCAGCTGCCGGTTCTGATTGGGGGCGCGGTTCTTATAGAGCAGATATTTGTCCTACCTGGGATGGGCTTTCTAATAATATCATCTATCACAGAGAGAGACTACCCCGTACTTGGTGGAACAATGCTCCTTTTTGGAGCTGGGATGATGTTTTTCAATCTAATAGTCGACCTAACCTATGGTTTTTTGGACCCCAGGATTCGTTATAGATAAAGGGAAAAATCAAGAAAATGAGTAATAGTATGGCCGATAGCTCATCAGGAAGAGCAGCTGAGACAAAGAGGCACTCCTGGTTGGTCAATTTCTTCATAAGGCTGGTGAGGGAGAAGCCGCTGGGTACGGTCGGGTTGGTTATAACCCTAATTCTACTTTTCACTGGCATTTTTGCCGACTTCATAGCTCCTTTTGGAATGAACGAAGCTCAACCGGCAGATACATTGGTTCCACCATCAGCCAGATTCTGGCTGGGCACGGATAATTCGGGGCGAGACATACTCAGTCGTGTCATCTTCGGGGCCCGTATCTCGGTGATTGTAGGTTTGGCGGCTACTGCTCTGCATACGCTTGTCAGCATAATTATAGGTGTTCTGTGCGGGTACATCGGCGGTAAGCTTGACCTGATAGTGCAGAGGTTTGTTGACGCCTGGATGTGCCTGCCTTGGTTAGTTCTTGCTATGGTCATGATGAATATAATTGGACCGGGTATGTTAGGACTAATCATTGTTTTGGGGATAAGTTGGGGCATCGGCGGTTCCAGGGTAATAAGGAGCGCTGTTATCGGCATTAAAGAGAATGTGTATGTGGAGGCAGCGAAGGCTATTGGTTGCCCCACTGGAAGGATACTTACCCGACACATCCTGCCTAATATCATGGCGCCCATAATTGTCAGTTTTTCAATGACTGTGCCGAATGTGATTCTAGCTGAGGCTAGCCTGAGCTTCCTCGGTTTTGGTATCCCTCCCCCGCAGCCTAGTTGGGGAGGTATGCTTAGTGGCATGGGGCGTATGTTCATGTTCATGGCACCATGGATGGCTATATGGCCTGGTCTTGCCTTGGCTACCGTGGTCTATGGGGTAAATATGCTTGGCGATGCGGTGAGAGACCTGCTGGACCCGAGGTTGAGGGGTGGTGTTGGACGCTATGGGATGAGAGCGAAGTACAGTAAATAGATTGGTTCAAGTATTCTAAGATGAGAGTAGCCTACCCGTGTTTAGTTTAGCTCGCTTTCCTTAAGAAAGCACAGTGAATTGGTCTATCGTGCAAGGTTACGACCTCACCCATGAACTTTTCCTCGTCAAGAATATAAGTTGATGTGCTATCCTTTTCGACAGCAACCTTCTACTGTGCCTGAATTGCATTTCTTATCCGTTTCCGTGTATAATTTGAATGTAATGTAATATTGTTAACACCTGTTAGCAATACCATCAGTTTTTAGGCATGAAATGAACATATTACGCAGACTGGCAAAGCAGAAAGAACAGGAAAAGCAAATAGTTTGGGGCATAAGAATACCTAAGAAGGTCAAAATGCAATGGTGTATGCTGGCAGCAATACTGAGAAAGAATAGAATAATGTAGTGTGGGATAGCCAGTAACCATTTTACTAATGGTAGCCAACGATTAAGCTCATTTTTAGCATCAGGATATGGAATCTCGATGTGCACCGCTTGTTCTTCATCAGTCGATGGATATACATCCGTGAGCAGACCAATGTACGCCCCAACACGAGTGCTAAATTTGGTCAGAGCCACATTCCAGTCAAACCACCATTTCGGGTATTTCTGCCTAAACAGTATCATTAAGACTAGTGGTAGAAATACAAGTCCAGCCGCGGCATATTGGTAGGACTCACTACCTTCTGCAGTCCCTCCATAGTTACCACTCGTTAGTAAACCTATAATGATAGCGATTGGAATGACAACGAATATCCTGAAAAATGTTGTTAGTCTGTTTAGATTTCTATCAGGGTAGTCGATTGATAATTGAACTGGATACCCAGTTGAAGTCCCTGCCATAATAGTCACCTCCTAATTTTCTCTGATTTTGTATTAGACGTTAGTTATTACTAATGGAACCTATTTAGACTTCCGCTTCGCCGCGCGTGCCCCACCACCAAAGATAAGGCTGACACCGAACATGAAACCGAAGTCGTACCAGTTACCGCTGTTATACACCTCGTAGATGTTAACATTATCGGAAAAGAGCGAAATAATGAAGGTAATCGGTGAAATAACACCATGCCACAATCCCGACCAGAAGCTGGCACTTTCACCGTCGATGTCGGGGGTGTCTACTGTTGGATTAGTGCCGGCGGCGCAGCCGGCCAGCAGGAGCATGGCTAGGATTGCTACAAATGCCAGGAGCAGGCGCTTCTTTGTCATTGTTCACCTCCTACAATGATGATATAGATGTTACTCCTGGGACATGGTTGAGTCAATACTAAAAAAGGAACGATTTTATAGTGCTTAAGAGGTCATCGAAAAGACTATAGACATAGTCTTTTAGCAGGCAACTAAGAATGCGCACTAAAAAGAGCTTTTTAAGTATATAGTTATTGACAAATTATTATATATTGTGTATTGTTAACGACAAGAATACTGATTGAGTGTACTTTCAGCATGGACCGAGATTTTTTTACGTCGACGGAAACATCCAAGATTACCAAGTTATCTCTTAGACAACTTCAGTACTGGGATAAAACAGACTTGGTCACTCCTAGCATTCTGAGAGGCAGGGGGCGTGGTAGCCGGAGACTATATTCTCAAAACGACTTGCTGCAATTGAAAGTCGTGAAGACATTGCTTGATGTTGGGATGTCTGTACAGAGCGTTCGTAAAAGCTTGGCGTTTCTACGAAAATTGCTTGATGGCCATCATGTCTTATCTGGCTTGATTCTTGTTTCGGATGGTTACAGTATTTACGCTTATAGAGATAATGACACGATACTTGATACTCTGCATGACGGACAGCAGGTGTTCCGTCTAGCATTAGGTGAGCTGGCCAAAGAAGTTAAAAATGAAATTGAACATATGCATGAAGAACACGTGCCTAGCGCCATAATCAGCGGTTGATCCGATGAGAGAAAAACAAGGTCGTGAACAAGTAACAAACTTCGAGGCATACAGTGTTCTATGCTATGTCAGACTTAAATACATGTTACCTGTGAAGATGCGAATGTACATAGGGGTTTGAAAGAAAATGGTGACCACGGTTGAACAAACAGAGAGAATGGATCTCCGAAAGATTAAGTGCCTCCAAGAAGACTACGGATTCCAGGTTGTCATGGATGACCAGCATACACAAAGATTGCTAAACCAAATTCTTCTATTGGAGGAACCTACTCGGAAGAGGTTGCTTGGTCAGATATATACTCCAGACTGGATCGCCAATTACATAGCAGCACTATGTATAAAAGAGCCAACAGACAAGGGCATCGAACCCTGTTTTGGAAAAGGTATATTCATAACTACAATGGCAAAGAGACTGCTAGCGCTCAAACGCAGCGACAGAGAACATATTACTGAGCAGATTACAGGGGTAGAGGCCGATCCCCTGTCATTCATTGAGGGACTGAGGGCGTATAAAAGGCTCTTCGAAGGCAATCCCGGGTTCCATAACTTGTACCTAGGCAATTTCTTTGATTTTCATGAAGGCAAGGACACCTATGATTTTGCAATGATGAATCCGCCCTATGTTCGGCAGGAAAGACTGTCTTCATCAAGTATGCCTGAAGTCCTTAGGAAAGATAGCCTGTTACAGGCACTTAAGACACATGTTCCTTCTGAGTATCTATCAAAGAAGGCTAACCTATACTTCTATTTCTTTCTGCATCTGTCAAACTTCATTAAGGAAGGTGGCAGGATAGCGGCAATTACTTACAATTCCTGGCTCTATACAAGATCTGGAAGGTTATTACAGCGATTCTTCTTAGATAATTTCCGGATCAAGTATATTATAGACTTCGATCGAGAAGCTTTTCAGGACGCGCTGATTGGTAGTTGTATTGTGCTCTTGGAAAAAGCTACAACGTCATCAGACAAATCGGTACGAGATGATAATGTTGTCGAGTTCGTGAGGTTAAAAAATAGGGCCCCCTTGTCTGATCTGATAAATGCTACAGAATCGAAGGCACAAAACGGTGGATTTGTTAATCGTCATATGATTAGACAGGCTCATCTTTATACCGATGATAAATGGGAAAAATATTTTTACTTGCCGAGTTTCCATGAAGAGCTAGTAAACAACCCAAAACTAATGCCGCTAAAGAGTCTAGCGCAAGTGTTCAGAGGTTTTGTACCACTTTCGACTCGGTTCTTCATACTTGATAGCAAGGATATAGACCGTTTCAAAATAGCTGGGCGGTATCTGATCCCGGTGCTAAAGGACCCGAAGACAGTCAAGGGCATGACGATATCAAATCTTACTAATGGAACCTTTTTTTTACACGCGACTGAACGTAAGTCTGAACTGCAGAAACACCCAGACGCTGATGGTCTATTAGAATATCTATCATACATAGAGAGCGAGATACTGAAGAAGCCTAACAAGTTCAAATCTATGACTAATTCTATCCAGGCTGATAATGAAGGATGGTACATACAGAAGTTGAATCGCGCTGGACATATAATATTCAGCTATGTAATCAGACGCAATAAGCAATTCTACCTAAATGGCTCTGAGTTGGTGACAACAGACAACTTTCATAATATTATTTCAAAAATAGATAAACATTCGATGCTAGCAGTGCTCAATTCATCTCTGACCAAGTATTTGCTGGAGACTTGCGGTCGCACCCAAGGTTCGGGTCTCTTGAAGGTCCAGGTATACGAACTTGCCGATCTTCTGGTGCCAGATTTGTCTGTAGCTCCAGTGAACTACATTCAAAGATTTTCAGAGGCAGGTGCCCGGCTGGCGGAACTCGATGGTAGACTGGAAGATGTGAAGGTTAGGAGGCAGATTATAAGGGAGATAGATAAGTTAGTGTTCGAGTTCCTTGAAGCCGATAAGCTGCTCGAACCGCTTATCCAAGCGGAAGCGGACATAATGGCCAGCCGATTGAGTCGTCGACGTGAGGGGAAGTAAGTAAATGGTAATCTTGACGCCATCTCTACATGAGAGCGAATTTCAGAAAGCGATAAAGTTAAAGGTAGAAACCGCTCTCAGTGAACTCGGCCTTAATCAATACAGGGTCAGATGGGATCCATATGAAAACCGTGGAGACCTATTCGTATTGAATGACGCCTCACGTGAGATATTGGTGATAGAGGTAAAGAAAACACGCCAAGATGTGCTTAGCCCAAGATATTGGGATCAAGCCAGGAAGTATGTACTCAACTCACAGAAGTGGGAACCTCAAGCACCAAAGATATTTTGTATTACTAATGCTGAGGAACTATGTGTGTTTTGCCTGAGATCAGACTTTACACATATAAAGTATTGTCTCCTGGAGAATGGTAAAAGGACAATCGGCCAATTTGGACCAAACGGAGAAGCAGACCAAGTACTAGACGAGTTTGAAGAATCTATAAAAGATGTGCTAGCTATATGCCTTGGTAGGATTCCGGTGATTTATGATGAGAATTGGTATCCAATTCTTGAAAAGTTTCGTGTCGAGTTAGATTCACTCTCAACAGATCTATTAAATTCCTTGAACGGCAGACTGGGTGACCATAACTTTAGACAAACATATAATACATGGGCCCAATCTCTGTACCCATACTACTCGGAGGACGAGAAGAAAGAGGTCCTAACCAACCAATTGGCCGCGTCGATGATGTTTAAGGCGCTATGCTACGAAGTGATAAGGGATTTACTACGACAGGTACCACTCCACCAAATCAAGAACGTCCGACTAATCCCCATGAACCAGTCAATTAGGAGTGCTGACATACTAAACACATTAGCACATCTATATACGGATATAATCAGGATAGACTACCGAAGTATCTTCGAGGCCGGAACGATACCTGATACTCTCACCCTATCACAGGCTGGCAAAGCATCTTTATTATCTTTCATCACTGCGTTAAACGCTATCCCGAATGCGGAACAAGAGATCGGCGATCCCAATTTTCTCATAGCTACTCTGGTCAATACCTTGGTTACTCCAATAGAGAGACATGAAACAGGCCTAACCATAGAAGATGCTCCGATTGTTAAGTCACTAGCCCATTTGTGTATTAGGAATTCTTCAGACAAGGTAATAGATATTGCTGCAGGAACTTGTGCAATTTTAGAAGGAGCCTATGACAGGCTGAAAGAACTCAAGGCTGAATCAAACGAACCGGTAAACCATGGTACGATATTACGACAATTATCAGCTGTAGAGAGTAATCAGTTCATTGGTAAGGTCGGTGCCTTAAGGTTAGCTACTAAGAATCTCTTGGAAGAAACAGATTTCGACATGGAAGCGAATGACGCGTTCAACATCACACCATCTGCAGACTATGATGTAATACTATGCAATCCACCATACCTGAGACAAGCTGGTATGCCGCTTGATTATAAGGAATGCATTCGCAGACGAATCGAAGAGGGATATAGAAACCAAGGTATCAAGGGAGCATTCCCATACTCCGGTGGCCAAGCCGACAAGTATTTCTATTTCTTTGAATGGGGATTGCTCTTTGTAAAACCTGGGGGGATTATTGGCTTCATATTGTCAGACAAATTTCTCAACAGCAGGAATGGTCAGCGTCTTAAGAAGTTTATGTTGGAACGGACAAACCTCAAGGCAATAATAAAATACTCCGGTAAACATTTTGAGGGCTTTGACGTGACTACCTGCTTTGTGATAGCTCAGAGGCCGCAAGGTAATGTAGCTCCCGATAACACAACCAGATTCATAAGGCTCTTTGAGAATATAACGCCTGAGAAGCTATATGAGTTGATGGAAAGAGCGCAAAACTGTAATACATCCGAGGCTAGGGTCATAATCGAAACGCAGGCTACTCTTGACTATCTTCAGAAATGGAGTAAAAAGCTGTTGAATCTCCCTCAGGCATATGACCATTGTTACAGCCAAACTTTCATGGATAATCTGAAACATATATTTGCTGGTAGGGTGAAACGCGGGCGAGACAACGGTTGTAACGCCTTCTTTTTCGCAAAGTCTACTGGTTTTTCGATGGGTAAGAAAGAGACAATTGATGATTTTAGACAAAGGCGGCGTGACTATCAGCTCCGTATAGAAGACCTTAAAGGGAATATCGAAATAGATTTTTTAAAATTGGCGATGAATAGTGCCGAATTACCTGCCCATTATGCCCTCGACCACGATGATATTGGAAGGGAAGTCATCCTTATTGTACCAACTAATACTGATCCGAATCAATTCCCTGGGCTAAAAGAATTCATCGAATTCGCAGAGGATGTCTATGTGGACAGCGAAGGTAAGGAACGTGCACTACTAGATGGACAAATAACTAAAATCCCCAATAGACAAACAGTTCGTAACAGACACCCCTGGTATAGCCTGTATGGCTCTGGCGAGAGGGAAGATGATTATGCCCTCATAATCCCAAGGATGCACCGTGCTACCTTTAAGATATTGATTCCACAAGATAGGGTGTACTTTTCTACAAATTTTGTCGGCTTTGGAACTATGCAACAGATGAATTCAGATGACGTCAAATTTGTTGCTGCCTTCCTTATGTCATCTCTTGGGCAACTGCAATTTGAGGCCGAGGGTGATTGGCGGGAAGGTTTATTAAAGGTGGAAGCTGGCCAGATGTATAGACTTAAGGCTCCTGATCCAAGAAAAGTTGAAGACGCTAGTAAGAGGGCTATCATAGAAGCTTTCCATACCTTACCTTTTGGTGTAAATGGTCTAGAGCAACCAGGCCATGACAATCCTAGGTTTGAACTAGACAAGGTAGTGATGACTCTATTCTACCCAAGTACCGAATGTGAAGCTAGGGCAGTAGAAGTCGAAGAGGCATTATTCCAGACCGTACAAGAGCGGGATCCGAGGAATACGAATAGATGAGAAACATGATTGCCAAACAAAGGGCACATAGTGTTGTTAGTTTATTCTCAGGATGTGGTGGGCTAGACCTCGGCTTTATGTGGGCGGGGTATAACATCATTTGGGCAAATGATAACTCTCCAGAAGCTGTAAAGACATATAAGGAAAATCTGGGTAATCATATATTATTAGGAAATATTAAGGAACTCGACCTAGATCAAGTTCCTGACTGTGAAATAATCATAGGTGGACCCCCGTGCCAATCGTTTTCACTTGTAGGTAAACGAGATCCCAAAGATCCTAGAGGAAATTTAATCTGGAATTTCTACGAGATAGTCAAAGTTAAGAGGCCGGTAATCTTCCTCATGGAAAATGTAACGGGACTCAAGACTGCTAAGGATAGCAGAGGTGTAAATGTGCTATCTGAATTACTTAGACTGTTCAATGATCTGGGGTACTCGGTTAACTATTTCATACTTAATGCAGCCGATTACGGGGTTCCACAGAGGCGTCGGAGGATATTCATAGTGGGGAATCGAGATGGCCAACAAATGCCTCTCCCTGAGCCGACTCATACGCATGATCTGTCACGACAACCGCTTATCGGACAAAGACAACCTTGGATCACATGTAGAGATGCACTGGATGATCTTTCTACGCCCTATACTGATTCCGATATAGGTCACTACGAGAAAGCACCCGATTGCACTTATCAACAATTAATGAGAGCAAAGAATGGCAGTACCGTAAGAAACCACCAAATGCCTTACATGAGCGAGACAGACCTGAAAATCATAAGAGCAGTTCCTATAGGGGGCAATTACATGGATGTACCTGACGATATCGCAACACAAAGGATAATGAATTTTAAGAAGACCGGTGGCAGAACCACCACGTATGGCAGGATGGACCCATCCAAACCGGCGTATACTCTTAACACTCATTTCTCGCGGCCAAATGTTGGGTGTAACATTCATTACAGAGAAGACCGATTGATTACAATTAGGGAGGGGATGAGGATACAATCTTTTCCTGATCGGTTTGTAGTATATAGCACGAGCAAGAGAGGAACCTATGAACAAGTCGGTAATGCTGTTCCACCACTACTTGCGCAAGCAGTAGCTAGGCATCTATTACCATTCCTAAAGGACCGTAATGGAACAAACAGAGAAAGTAATACAAGTTACGCATATACTCGAAAGGGAATATAAGTCGCCCAGACATTTTAATAAGCGTAATCCACTGAATGAACTCTTGTTCATAGTACTATCGCTTCGAACAGATGAACGTATATATAACAAAGTTTACAAGGCCTTTAAGCAAAAATATCCAAAATGGTCTCAAGTGTATGTAGACACAGTAGCAAATATAGCTAGGAGTATATACTGCGGTGGTCTAGCGATGCAGAAAGCTGAGAGGATTAAAGGAGTTTTGAGCAAGATAATGCAGGACTTTGGTGGTTTAAGTCTAAAATATATCAAGTCTTATGATGATGAGGAAATGGAAAGATATCTAGTCAGTCTCCCAGGTGTAGGGCTAAAGACAGCTAGGTGTATTATGATGTATTCCTTCGAACGCGAGGTACTACCGGTAGATACGCATACATATAGAATATCTCAGCGCTTAGGGTTGGTCAATATCAGCATACCCGAACATAAGGTGCACAAATTGATGGATAGAATAATTCCCAGAGATTTGAGATATAGCTATCACGTGAATTGCGTGGCACATGGTCGTGCTATATGCAAGTCTATTTCACCTAATTGCGATTTATGCATAATCAATGACTTCTGCGATTACCATTGTGAGAGTAGGAGAGAAGAGCTCATACCCGTCCTTCCACACCGGAACATCGAATAGTCAACGTTGAGCCATACGTAAGGAATGTATCTCAAACTAGGTCTGATCCATGAGATTCCCATTCTGTTACGATCAAAAGGAATGTTACTTTACGTCAGGATGTTATTCTAGGTGCCTTATTAGAACAAGATCTAAGGAGACAATTAGGGTATATCTAGTAAACATACCAGAGCATTGGAACTCCTTTTTACTCCTCCTGCCTAGTTAGAAGAAGGAAATCATGCTCTGTGACCCAGCGAGTTGCCTGGACAAACCAAGCCCAGTTCTTATTAGCAGTACGATCTTTGAATGCGTCTAGTTTGCTTCTTAGTTGCGCATCTACAACAACGGGATTCTCTGTATATAGCTTGACGTCGCTAAGCCGAAAAAGCCAAGGATAATCTTCCGGATGACCAATACTCGGATGTTGTTTCCTCTCAGGTATCGAGATAACCTTAGCGTGGGCAACAACACCTATGGTAGTCGCATAGAAGCAAATCCAATCACCTGGTTTAAGATCCTTTCGGCACGGTGTTCTTTCTCCAAAAGCATAGACACATTCCTTACCGACAAGACTTTTGATAATCTCTTCTGCAGATCGATCTTCGTCAGATTTTGTCGGAGTAATTATGTAATTCCCTCCCCCTGCTTCTGGTAGTTCTTGAGATGGGATTTTTTCGACTTCTGTGCTCTGAGAGCGCTGAGCTACTAGGCGTGTCATTATGCTAACTACTGGATCAACTATCGGAGTAGATGGTCTTAATACAGCAAGGATATCTTCATGACTCACATCATAAACACTCATCATCTCAGCCAATGAAACCAAAGACTCGATTGAAATGATGCGTAGCCGTCCTGTATTTTTCTCAGCTATTATTGAGTTTTCTAGCTGACGGGTTTCGGGATCAGGGCGGCCGATGACATAGAGTCCAAGCGTATTTCCCCAGTCAGGAATTCTCTTATCTGAGATTAAAGCATCGATATACCCAACGAGAGTCGCCGTTTTGACTGCGTAAACTTCTGTTGTTTTAACTTCTACAATAATATGAAATCCTGACTTTGAGTTCCAATGGCCGTCAAAACCAATTTGTCCTTGGACACCGTGGTAGCGTCCAAAATCGACTTCAAAACCGAGTAATTCCCCAATGTGATTGACCAAGTCCTGGAGTGCCCGACTATACTGGTCTCCCGAGCCTCTTAAACATTGTTGAACATAATCACGTACTTGACCAAGTTCAGTCAATTTACTTTTGAGAAGAACACGAAAACGCTCACGAGGGGTATCACTGCCTGGGGAATCATCGAGCTTTCCGATGAAATCTAAGATCTCATTTAAAGTCATATCCATCTTGCCACCTCCATACTTCGTCATTTGTGGTTACATCAATTTAACACTATAGGAGACTGAACAGCAAGGTAAAGGTCTTGGAGAAGGTTTTAGTTCTACATTTTGACACGAACGGTCTACAACGCTGATCTCGAATCGTGGCATTTACTGGCTTTAATTTTATGTTGTTCCATATTGCCCCTTCAATTGTTATATGATATCAAGAGTTATTGGAGTATAGGTATCGATTCCTTCTTCTAAAACAGGAGTTCGGGAACTGTCCGCCAAAGCCCACCATACAGGAATCGAACTATACAATCCCTAATATAAGCGAGTAGACTATATCTATAGTCTACTTGCTTGATGAATCAGCACATCGCTTAGGTTTGTTCTCCCTTTACCGTGAGAATTCTTCAGATATCCCAATCTACTATTTTGTAAAATCTGGCTCTATAAGCCTTGATTTTTAGACTTCATCTCCAAAGTCGTAACTGCATTCCGCACGGATAGAGGGGGTATTTTCATATAGAGATAAACCTAAAGGGAATATTGAGGGGAAAGGTGGTGGGGGCGCTCTCTATTCAAGTGGGCTGGTGCCGGTAATGTGATATACCCAGCGGGGTGGAATTCCGTTCACTGCTCGGTTGACTATCTTTTTTAAGTGACATTGGCTCATGCGCTTATCCTCTAATTCAATTATGTATCCATCACCATCATCTAGGCGAACATAGTCCTCTATAGTGAGCTCTCCCCACCAGTTTGTTTCTTCTTCATGTAATAATCGGTAGTTAACACGCCCTATAAATTCGCTATCACTGAGCTTGTAGAGATAGCCTATGCTCATTTTAATTCACTTTCTCTTACTCTAGTTGTTATAGAATAACCTATTACCCACTCGAAGTTCAATAGACTTTCCTAACTTTTTTAACGCAATGTTACCATAATTCTACTTACTCAATTATTCTATTCCCCGTTGAAGCCATTTTCCCTTTAATAGCAATGATTTTCCCTAGTCATTTTACCCATACGATACGTTTCCTTCATCCTTAATTCTGCTGTCAGATTTCCTTATCATCACCGTAGTAATTTCGCTTAGAATTGATGTCTGGCTAATACCCTAGTAGAATGTAGCCGTGATAATTATGGTTAGATGCCAAAAATGTGGTGCTGAAACTAAGTTATCATTAGCTGATTTAAACTATGAAGGCCTATTCCGCTGTTGGAAATGCAGGCAACCACATATATTTGTGATAGAGAATGATGAAATAAAATTACTGAAACAAATAAAATACGAAAAATACGGTGAGCAACTAGAACTAGACATTTAGGCACTTCTCTATAACCTTAGCTTTATTGATCGGGAATGGTTACATTAAAACCAGACGCCTTAGTTTCATAGACTATTTGAATTCAGAAATTATTACCACTGAACAAACATCTGAATGTGTGCCCAGTGATGCGTATAGTTATTTAATACCATTTTCATTTTCAGTTTGATTTCGGTCACAATAGTGAACTAGTGCTGTTTGAATTTAGCTTTCAAGGCTTCTATTTCTTGTTGTCTATCAAATTCCTCTTGGCTGAGGGGTTCACATGATTTCAGCTTATTATTCTCCATTGTTATAGTGAAGAGCTCTCTACATTTCCAGCAACGATATGGTCCCTGATAACTTGACTCAACCAGAGAGATACTTCCCTCGGTTTTACACTTAGGACATTCGATTTTTGCTACCATAACTTGAATTTATTCCTATAGTTAGTCACTTACCATTCCAACATTCTTTTTAGTTTAAAAGATCCTACCTACGCCAACATGTGGTCTTGGGGATGTTTGTCCAGCCATGCGTACAAATATTCGATACCTTTCTCTTTTTCAGTAAAATAGGTTGCATTTCGGAAGAAACACGATCAGGTTATTTCCCCATGACAGTGATACTTATTATAAGAACGTCAGAATCGGGTACTGACCACTCGCCACTTTGACCTCTAGAGACTGGCACATTACCTATATTGTTGACAATATCAAAGCCACTGGTCACTATACCGAATATAGTATAGTTCTTGGGCAGATTGGAGAGGTTGGCAAGAGTGATAAAGAACTGACTGCCATTGGTATTACGACCAGAGTTAGCCATGGCCAGCGTGCCGGCCACATAGTCTCGCGTTACTTTCTCATCCTCAAACTCATAACCGGGGCCTCCAGCTCCAGTGCCCGTTGGATCACCACCCTGGATGACGAAGTCTTTGACAACCCGGTGGAATTTTATCCCGTCATAGAAACCCTGGCGAGCCAGGAAAACGAAGTTATTTACCGCAAGGGGAGCCTCTTCAGGAAAAAGCTGCACTTCGATGTCACCAAAGTTAGTCTTGATAGTTGCCTCATATTCTTTGCTCTGGTCAATACTCATCGGTGGCGGGCTAGTCCACTGCATATTCGAACTACATGCCAAGAGCATTACAAGAGCAGGGAATAACAGTAATAAAAGCACTTGCTTCGTCGTTTTCTTTTTTCCTCCCAAGTTAGATATTTCAAGTTTAACAGCATCAACCAGCACCATCAAATATTCTATTGAAAACTTTCGTGACCTAACATACAAAAACCATGAAATACAGCAGAGGTCAACGCTAAAATTAGGGAGTGAAGAATGTAATTATCATAATTGATAAGGGTGGGATTGGTCAGATAGATAGCTAAAAAAAGGAACCTTTTCTCTTTTCTATTAAATGAAAGTCACCACTGCACGAACATAGGATGTTTGATTGTCTTGTACTATAATAATTCTTCCGGCAAAGAATCTATAAGTATTCTGCCACAGCATGAACTACAAGCGGTTTAGGAATTCGTCTAGGGCTTTGTTGTCTTGTATATCAGATACTCTTTTTGTGTTATCCCAAAGCTAAAATAACCGTTTAACCGTTGTTTCTATTCGGGAAATATTATCTCGTTCTGTCTAGTCGACTAGCAATAATTCCTTCTCTTTAGTGATAACCTCATGAGTGGTTTTAAGAGGCACGTAGTTCCTTTGAATTATCCCTCCAATCTTTAATTTACTTCATTTCATTAGTGGTATATCATGAATTGGAAATAATAGTTAACCGGTAATTGGAAGGCGTAATATGAATAAAACAACTGACGCATATGAACAAGGCAATTTAAGTCGTAAAGCACAGGAAGAAAGAGCAGCTTACTTCGATGCATTTGCCAAAGAAACTGATAGAGGACTGGCAATTACTTCAGTTTGCTTTCTGGACAATATGTTAGAGAAACTAATAAGAGCTGTATACAGAAAAGACCCGAGAATCAAGATATTGTTCAAGGATAATCAGATTCTTCAGTCCTTTTACAATAAAGTTTGTATTGCCTATTTCTCCGGCTTAGTTCCAGAAGCTTTCTATGATGACCTAAAACTGGTGGGTGAGATTAGAAATAAGTTTGCCCATTCCGTACTAGAAACTGTGAGTTTTAATGATGTATCTATTGCTCAAAAAATAGATAGATTTAAACAAATCCCACCTGATTTCAAAAACGAGTACCCGCCAAGACTTATATTTCTTCTCATTACAGTCCACATGGGTACTTTCATGCAGGGTTACAGGGAAGGGCTACTGGAACTGGGACCGATGAAGATTGGAAGGATGATTAATACAAATGTCACTACCCTACGCGGTCTGATTCTTACACCTCTAGCGATTAAAGAATTGATGAAGCGGGTACCGGAGAAATAATAGGATTTACCATCGGGAGAATATCTATACAACTTTATTTATGGTAAGCCTAACTCAATGATTGTCCTGACGTCCTGTTAGTAGGGTAGGACACAGGGATGTTTGATTGTCTTGTACTATGACCAGACAACCCGAAAAGAGTCGTTGAGTATTCTACCACAATGCGCTTTCACGCCGTCAAGTTGATTTGCTCAAAGCAACTGATTTATACTTGACACCGTGAATAGTCAAAACCAGCCAAGGGTTTGCGCATATGTAGGTTGTAAGACTCGTGTACCACCGAATCACTACCTTTGCTCTGAACACTACAAAGACTTGGAAGATGAACTTATTAACCAGTGTCCCAAATGTGGAAGATTCAAAGATGCCCAGTACAACCTTTGTTCAGCTTGCTACTATCATCGTCCAACCTCTCGCTGGACACCTCCGGTAGACTTACTGCAACGAAAAAGGCGACCCAAAATAGAACACTCGAAGGCCTGGGAGAAGGCAGATAAAGATAGAACTCGCTGGTTTGTGTATATCCTCAAATTAGATGGTGGCGAATTCTATGTCGGTCACACAGGAGAACTTCGCGAAAGACTCATGGAACATTTGGATGGTAAGACAGAAACCATCAAGGGCTTAAAATGGAAGTTGCAGTATTTTGAAATATTAGCTGGACGCACAGCTGCTGAACTAAGGGAATCCGAACTTAAGGTAATAGCAATGTCGAACCCACGACAAATACGCCGGATGATTATTGAATTCAAAGACCTTATCGACGAATTGAATTACGAGTAAAATATTGGATAACACCACACATTTCTTTAATGTTGATGTAACATAGCTAATATGGCTTTTCCGACGTCCTGTTAGTAGGGGCGTACATCGGGATGTCTACATGGATGTACATATGCGAAGATCTTCTCATTCGGAATACATGTCACAAGATGAGTATATTTTGTAAACTGTGTTCCATCGGTAAGGAACTATGAGTGAAGTCTCTTCATAGTCTCCCGGTGTATCAGTCTGTCGCCTGATGATAATAGCCTCCCTTTTTGGGAGGCTTGTTAATTTTCCTATTATTTTCCCCACACCCGGAGGGGGATGATAATTTAGCTATTCCTTCTCGTTTAACCTTATGACTTTTTGTTGGACCACGAAGCAAGAAGGGCTGAATGAATAAATAGTAGATAGGCCGATTCTACCAAATCAAAAAAATGAGTGGTGAAGTAGACTATATCCATAGTCTTTTATGTGTTCAGCCAACGGTTCGGTACAATAATAATAGCTTGGGATAGAACGGTCAGTATTCTTTTCGGCCAAGGCTAACATGGATAATATTATTAGCCATGATTGTTACCTCACCCACATAGTCGCTTGCGCTTATACCAATGGTCTTCCAGTTAGGCCCCGATACGACGGCCTCAACTAGAAATTTCCGCCGGAGGAAAGCACGAAGTAAAGAGTGAGCTTTATGGGGTTTATATTCAAAAACCGAAGCGAAATCTTCCATTTTTTGACTAATGGCCTCAACCTCTTTTTCAATGACTGACCTTCCTATCATTCTCCATGAATCTGGCAAGTCAAAGCATTCCAAACTACCCACACCTTTTGGGACCATTATGGCGAACCCGACTTGATCAGGCAATTCGGGTAATTGGCTAACTAACTTCTCCGCTGCTCTAACACGTCTGTTATGAGCACTCAACAGGTCGTCTGCTTCATCTACAGGCATGACTTTCTCTCCATATTTCCTGTCAGCGCGCCACACTCCGGACTGACGGTCAGTACCCCGACCTCTTTCGCGATATAACTCCTGCTCAACCGACCTGGGACCAATAGTATCCGGTCTGAGTATTGCATTGGTGGAGATACCACGGCTCTCCTGCACGCAAGCCACTGAAATGTTACGTATCTCGCTGGGCAGGATCACCACACCCTGCGCAACTATGCGGGTTTGAGTTTCCCCGCTAAGCATCCAAGCTGCAGGAATAAAGATAGGCTTCTCTGTGTTATTAGTCACAATTACTTCATCTATGCTACCCGTGTCTTTGATTGACACTCTCTCATCTGCCTCACTAAGGGTGATGTAATCTCTTTGGCGGCGCATTTGTCTGGTAATAGGGACTATTGCCACAATAGAATCGGATCCCGGGTGGTGGGGCTCCCCTAGGCCAAAACCATTCGTCTCATTAGCGATATCCCTGAGAAAAGTATTCAAGATTTCCATAATCACCTCCTCCATAAACAACGCTTTTCTGCCCCTATGTTATATCAGCAGTGAGAGAAGTGTCAATATAAATCTACTATCGTCTAGATGTGCCTAATAAAGCTCGGTACTTTACCATTACATCTAAATAGGGAAGGGGTGCTACCGTGGGCAGGAAGAAACCGGAAGAAAATATAGAGCGAATATTCTTTACATTCACAGAAGCACAGGAGTTCTTGGGGGTAAGCCATCAGACGATATATAAACTTATGAATGAGGGATTGCCTTCGCACAAAATAGGCAAGAAGCGTGTCTTCTTAAAAGAAGACCTGATTCGGTGGATTAAAGAGCACTGAAATAGACTGCCATCAGGTCTCCCTCTGACTTATCGAAAGATCTCCCCTTATAAGATAGCCGAAGAAGTTTTTCTAGTTAGCTGTTACTTTGCGTTCTTCATTAAATCACGTGCACGAAGCTACATTAATAAATACTAAGGTAAAGAGACTATAGCCATAGTCTATCGGCCTCATAATTACATTCATCATTTAACCACTCCCCAGAGGCTCTCAAAGGTTAGGGACAAAACAATGCTCCATTATATCGACAATGCCGAGGCGGAAAAATGGTGAGACGATGTAATGACAAAACGAAAATAAGATATAGCGATGACGAAAAGATGATGCACTCTACAACCCTGATTGTATAGGGGACGTCTCGTATATTTGTTGCGTATATATCGAAGGCATATATCTTCCTCAACCACTTTTCAACCTTATCTTGGCCTACCTTCGTCATCGGATTTGAGGTGAACGGTCGTACCTCGTTAATCCTTATAAATGGCTTTATTAGAGCTTCAGTTTTAGTTAAAACCAGCTTGTCTCTGTCCTCGGTTAATGGGAACAGGGCAACGGTGTAATAATAAGCATGTCCAGTTTTTAATCCTCACTTAAGCATTCTTTCAGCCATTTATTACCATAGCTTTATCACGAACAATAATTATTCTGTAATAAATAATACTAAACTTTTCCTACTTGTTTTCTTTGGAAGAAATCCCTACTGTATTCTGCGGGTTGAAGCATCGGAATAGTGCTACAGTTTACAATTATAGCATGACGAGAATATGATGAATAAAAACGAAAAATATTCGCTACGGTTGCGCATAAACTCTTGAGGAGGGTAAGCATGAATGAGAAGAATATTAGAGGGAGACCGTTAAGGCCGGAAAGTGCTTTAAGAAAAATGGCAAAACGTAATTTCCGAATAGCCTTGGCAGTAAGACCCCGGTTACTTTCGATAAAAAAGGAGCTAGGCTATAAACCTGAAATGTCAGAGATAGAATATAACGCCTGGAAAGAATCTAAAGCTGATGAAATCAGGAATAACGTCTTTAAAGTGGTAAAGGAACTCAGCCTACCTCTTGACCAGGTACCTTTTATCAACTGGCTTTTTGAAGTTACCGACGAAGAGTTCACCAAGCTGAAAGACTACTGCAACAATCCGAAGGGAAACCCGCCAGGATCTTACAATCTTTTATATTCTCCAGCTTTTGAAAATTTGTCCCCAGGGGGCCTGGGTTGGGCTGAGGAAACCGGATATAGGGTTGCCGTTGTCACCTGGGAGAAAAATTTGTATTGGAGAATATGGGGGGATGTGCGTGATGTCCCACAAAAAGCGGTCTGGTCTTTTCTGCAACGGTCCGGGGACTTCGTCATAAAAGGTAATTTGGATACCTTTGACGTGGAAAGCTGGAGACGTATCGGGAATATGCTCTCTGGTTTCAAGCGAAGAAAAGGTTTTGGGGAAAAACTGGGATTAATTCCCGGAGGGAAAAAGGGGCATCCGAAAAAGAAAAAACATATCCTCGGTGATCTGACGTGGGCGGATATCCAGATTGCAATCATGCAAGATTCCAAGCAGTATAATCGGTTGGGTAATGCTTATGCCACTGTTAAACGTAAAGAATCTGAGATGAGATACCAACAAAAACATGGTAGCCAGTCTCCATCTTTGGCACAATTAAGTGTGGCGCGAAAGAATGCAATACAAAATTTTATCAAACATATCAAAAAAAGTAATTCCTAAATGATTCCGCGGAATCATTATAAGACCAAATATGACCATAATTAAGTGACTTCTGTAGTTGGTGAGGCCAAAATATAGGTGAGGATAAATGTCCTCGCCTATATTATTTTACGGGAGGTAAAGATTATGGATTTGGAAGATATAACAAAACAGTTGGTGTACTTAGCTGGGAAGGAGGTGCTAAGTAAGAATGAGCACGAGGAAGCCCGGAAATGTATGCGGCAGCTTAAGAAAGCAGGAATGTCCAATAATGAAATTTCCAACCTCTCGGGAGGAAAATGGTCAACGAGCACCGTTAAATTCTATACCCCAGGAATCAAGGCAACAAACCCTGCGCCATGGCAAGATGTTGTGGCTTTACTCAATAAAATAATAAGTGCCGGAATGGATTTTGAGGATATAGACAATGCCGCCTGCGTCCCCTACCAACTTGAGGAGCAGGGTATTACTCTTGAGCAGGCGATTAGTTTATTATCTACTGCCGAGACTCATTCCATGGACTTAACCGCGATGGCTCAGCTCAACGATGAACTTAAAAAACATGGCCTGTCTCCAAAGGATACTGAGGAGGCACTCATTCTCAAGAAGGAACTTGAAGCGATGGGCTTTACGTTGGGTTCTCTTAAACCAATCGTGGAACTAGTCAAAAACTACGGACATGCTCAGGGAATAATTGAAGCGTTCTCTGAGTACTCCTCGCTCGCGGACATCGAGAGTCAAACCGCTGTGGCGAAAGAAGGATTAGAGGTATTGAACCAGGATATCAGCAGAGCAAAGGAACATCTGGAGGACACTCAAAAGCAAACCTCCCATCTTGAGGAACCGCTTAAGACTTATGAAAAAGCAGTCACCCTGGGTTTTGGACCAGACGAACTGGCAACATTATCAGAATTGGCTGAGAAGTACGGTAGCACTAAAAAAGTCCTGCAGGCAGTTACCGATGTCACCGATCATTCTCATTATCTCACTATAATTGACAAGACTAAGGGTGAACTGGCCAGTATAGAGGCAAAGATACAGCAGCTCCAAACGCAGTATGGTCACCTGAAGACGGCCATAACGATATGTGAAACTTTACAGAACAAACATGGTCTGGGACTCGACGCTATCTCTACTATACTCTCCATAGCCGAGAAATACGGCAAAATCAACAACGTATTGAAGGGAGTGGATAGCTATGGAAACCTGCAAGAATTACAGGAGGAGGTGGATAAGCTGGGAGGGGCAGTCGCCGAATTTCAATCGTTGTTTGCTAAGTTAGAAGGGAAAAACAATCAAGCGTTGGAGCAATTAGAGTCACTAAATGCAATAGCCATGAAAACCGGGGCCGAGGTGTCAAAAGTGGAGAGCAAACTGGACGAGAGCAAAGTATTGCATAGAATTGTCAGTTTTATAAACGACCCAGCATCAGCAAGCTACCAGGAATACGGGCAGTTAGCAGTAGCTATCTTGAAATCTATCCTCAAGTGGGTCACCAATAACGAAAAACATTTTCTCTACCCGAATAGAATGAAGTCTGCACTTCAAGATTTAATAACGGAGTTAGGTGGGGACTAATGGAAACACTAAACGAAAGCTGTCGTGAGTTGAAGCAAGTATTAGGTCACGTAGAGCATTGGTGCCAGATAATCCTCACCGGTCTGACCGAGTTTGAGGAGTACATGACCACATATGCTGCAGAACGCCTTAGACGCAAACTAGACATTCTTGGTAGCTGGGTCAACGCATTAGCAGAATTGAGATACAAAGAACATGAAAACCAAGGTTATGTTTGCGTGTTTCTCAGCGAGGCTAATGGATTTAGTGTTTATTGGGTAAAAGAAAAGGCAATTGTAGCTGATAAAGCTTACTACGCGCAAAATGGTTCGAAGGTGCTCTCTGTAGAGGAGGCGAGTAGCCTTATCGATGGCATAATGGGTCAACTCGGTTCAGGTAATTGGGTAGAAGTGGTGGATTGGGTGAAAAAATATGCAAAGTCTCCGGGATTGGATTTCAACAAATATCCTGAAGTCTGATAAACGGGTACTGTAAATGATGAGGTAAGGTAATGATGAAGACATTAGTAGTGGAGAAACAAGCGGTAGCTCTGACAATTAATGAAGTCATTAGCCGCTATGAAATTAGTAACCAGGCAGAGGGCAAGAGCCCGAGAACTATAGTCTGGTATACCGAGATTCTCATGTCCTTCTCAGACTATATGAAGAAAGAATTACAGTGCCACGACCTTTCGGCCTTCAATATTGATACTGTCAGGAACTATATTCTCCACCTGCGCAATAAGCCGAAGTTTCAAGGGCATCCCTATACTCCCCAGCAAAACAAATTACTTTCACCCAGAACGATTCAATGCCACATTCGAGTCGTCAAAGCATTCGCATCCTGGTTATACGCTGAGGATTACACCAAGCACAATAGACTGCAGAATCTGAAACTACCCAAAGCACCCAGTAAAATAATCGAACCTCTGACCCCGCAAGAAATTAAGAAGATTACAAGCAGTTTCAACAGGAATTCATACGGCGGAGAACGTAACCATGCTGTGCTGGTAACACTCCTTGACTGCGGCTTGAGGGCGTCTGAAGCAGCAAGTATTACCCTGGATAACCTCAATCTTAAAGACGGCTACATCAAAGTCACGGGAAAGGGTGATAAGGAACGTATTGTACCTATCGGTAAATTCGTTCAGATGGAGCTTCTGCATTATATCGAGAAGGTTAGACCTCAACCTTACGGTAGAGATTACGATAGACTATTCCTCTCACGGGGTGGTAAACCAATAACGGTTAACACTGTAAAACTGGTATTTTCCAGGTTAGCCAAGAGTTCGGGGGTAAACCGGTTGCACGCTCATTTGTGCCGTCATACATTTGCTATCAATTACTTACTAAATGGCGGTGATATCTTCTCTCTCCGGGAGATCCTCGGTCATACCACCCTCGAGATGGTAAATTCTTATCTCCACTTCACCAGTTCCCAAATTACCGCTCAGCACCATAAATACTCACCGATGGACCGGATGCAAGAAAAGGAAGGGAAAGCTGAGAGCAGCTAGTTAATAGTCTCCTCCGGCAAACAACCCCTTGAACCTAAGTCAAGGTGTCGAATGTGCATATAAAAGCATTTATGGAGAACCGGAAGTTTATGCCAAACATTCCGGCGCATTAGAGATTATTACTCTATGTCCACGTGTTTATCCCGATATATGTTCGATGGTAGGTAAAGCTAACGGAATTACGCCATTAATTCTTACTCTACTGGTACACCGAAATCAAGGAGTTTTGCTGGTAAAGTATCATCGAGATTAGCTACATCTTTATCAAATAGTTGTATGAGGTTTAGCTTATATTTACTATATATTTCCAATTTCCTTTTCTTCCTGGCAAGGTATTTTTCTTCCTCTAAACCCCAGTATTCAATATAGACTTTATAAGTAGGAAGATAGAAGTCGCAATATATTTCCTCTTCTATAGTCAGCTTTCTTTCATAAGCATGAACGATTTTATAATCATAAAGCCCATTGTCAATAATTAACTCTGCCTTTGACCTGACTAAATGTCCATCCTTAGCTCGATATTGTGGGGGAAATTTATCTCTGAATGCTATTTGGTTTAAGTTATTTTCATCATGTAATTCCTCTTCTTTGACTTGAGTAACATCCCCAACAGCTTGACGTATATTAGCAACTAATATTTTATTATTTGTGATTATTTCAGGCCAGCGGACAAAAGACACTCCAGATGTAGTGTGTTTTGATTGTACTCCTCCTAGCCTCTTGCCTAATTCTGTTATATGCCATCCTTTTACTGCGTCTGTCTTTATCCACCCGAGTTCAGAAAGTATAGAATTAATTCTATTGGCAGACATATTAAAATTCTTACCAATAGAAGTCGCTGTAACTAGACCGGGATTTTCATCTTCACGGTTTTTATCTAATTCGGCCGTTATTGATGATGGCCAGACTATATAACGACCGATTTTTTCACTGTTTTTATAAATACCACCTTTAGATTTACCAGTTGGGGTTAAGTTCCAACCGCTGCTGGTTTTGACAATAAGTCCATTTTCTACTAATTTTTGGAACATATCACGAGAGCTGATTTTTAATTCTTTCGCCAGGCTAGTAGCAGAGAGCTCCTTGATTGGCTCATTTTTTTTATTCATTAGTTATGCTCCAATACTAGTTTTAGACCAAACATCTTAACGTTAGCATAGAGACTCTGACTTAAACAAGTATCCTATTTGGTAAGATACTGATAGACTCCTTTCGAGAAGTTTGGTCATAGTACAAGACAATCAAACATCCCGATGCTTGTTCAGTGGTAAGGTATTATAATGGCCAAACAAGTTTTAAGACCAGGTAGCGGAGTCAGGCTCCCTTATTAGTCTAACGTCACCCAGGAGTCGGTTCAGCCAGTAGAGAAATCCCCTTGCCTTGCCTATACTCATATGCCCCCCTTATACAATTCGCTATTTTATGCTGTCGTCGACTCGTTGAAGCAACTATAGTAAGCAGGTATACAAGAACACCAGACGAGAAAGCCGGGGAGCAAAATCATGATACGTGCGGTAGACGAAATTGCCCTCGTGATGCTACAATAAGCCAACTGGAGGGAGAATCATATGGCTGATATCGAACTTAATCTGTTCACGGTGCCTGTGAGGTGGCGAGACAGTTCGACTTCCGTTGCGCGGGCAGAAGGGAATAATGTAGCGTGGCACTGCCGCTGTGGCGATAAGCTGCCTCTCCAGGTGTCCGCTCAGCTCTTTTTGATTACCTTTTTGATTTCCCTTAGCGTCTTATTCGGTTAGATTTACCAGTTGGGGTTAAGTTCCAACCGCTGCTGGTTTTGACAATAAGTCCATTTTCTACTAATTTTTGGAACATATCACGAGAGCTGAT
>JABUBO010000108.1_pt1 | contig 24114 bp, 22 predicted proteins | sample 7240361 | NCBI WGS metagenome assembly JABUBO01 (sample SAMN07256346, study PRJNA390944) | subsurface metagenome | isolation source: Methane hydrate marine sediment | place: Pacific Ocean: Eastern North Pacific, ODP site
AGGGAGTGATGAGTCTGGTCGCCTTCTTCCGGGGGGGCAATATCCTGCTGACGCTGTCACGGGCGAAAAAGATCAGCCGCGATGACCACCCGCGTCTCTACAACGTAGTTGAGGAGATGAAGATTGCCTCGGGGCTGGAGAAGATGCCCGACATCTATATCATCGATGACCCGGCACTAAACGCCTTCGCCACCGGGCGAGACCCCAATCGGGCAGCCGTGGCCATCACCTCTGGACTGCTGCAAAAACTCAACCGCGATCAACTCCAGGGTGTCATCGGGCACGAAATATCCCACATAAAGAACCGTGATGTACTACTAATGGCTATGAGCAGTGTCCTTCTCGGTACGATCGTCATTCTGGCCTGGTATGCAACACGATTACTGTTCTTCAGCAGCATGGCTGGAGGCAGAAGGAGTTCCTCATCGGGAGGCGGGTCAGGTCAGCTAATAATTCTTGCCGTCTGCATCGTCTTGATCATACTGGCGCCGATTATGGCCCAGCTTATCTACTTCGCTATCTCCAGGAAGAGGGAATATCTGGCCGATGCTTCTTCATCCCTGTATACCAGATACCCCGAGGGACTGGCCTCAGCGCTGGAAAAACTGGCCGCTTCAACCTGCCAGCTAAAATCGGCCAATAAGGCAACAGCGTCAATGTATATCATCAATCCCTTCCGTAAGAGAGGCATGCGGGCCAGCAACCTCACCAGTACCCACCCACCTATTTCAGAGAGAATACGTATCCTGCGTTCAATGGCAGGGGGAGCCTCCTTTGCCAACTACGACCAAGCCTACCGGCAGGTTCACAAGGCCGACAAGGGAGTTATTGCCAAATCTGCTCTGACCACCGTGGAGCCAGTTTCGCTACGGGCCGCGACACCAGAGGCAGGAGAAGGGGAACCGGACCAAATTCAACGTGCTCGCGACACCTCAGCGGTATTGTGGCAGCTCAGCAGCTATAAGACCATTAACTGTGCCTGTGGCACGAAGTTAAGGGTTCCACCCAAGTTCAAGCAATCTAAAATTAAGTGCCCGCACTGTGGCAGAATCAACCCCATTTAAGAAGAGAGGTTATAAGTAGTTTAATCTCCACGCCTGTGAATTTTCATTGCTGTGTGGTGTGAAACAGAGAGGATTGCACATTCCATTAGAATGTTCAATATTACTATGCAATACTAGCGTCTGCTAGCCATAATGTGACGGAAGTGGCTCTTTCTACGCAGATATATGAAGGTCTCAATGAATTATCATCTGGATAACTTATTGGATAGCTTTATTTTGAGCTGGAACGTCACTTGCTAAGAACAATTCTAACACTGGGAATAACTATTACCAAAGCTACAATAATAAATATCCACCAAGTCCATACTGGCAACCAGGTAGCCAATAGCACACCTAAGCCCACCCCAACGAGAAACTTAGCGGTGACGATCAGGGAGAAGTAAGGATCCGGTACCTGCCTAAACTTTTCAGTTTTAGCACTAATCCAATTCATTGGTTGCCTCCTCTTTTCGATGACCTAGCATACCACATTGGGAATAGGAGCGACTAAATCCTGTTGTTATAGCAACTTTTAAGAAGTGGTTCGACTTCCTCTATTGAACATTTCATCGCTTTGTTAACCCTGCCCATGAAAGGGTCAAATCCCCTTCTCAAAAGCCATGCTTTATTCTTCCAAAGGCTAAGAGAGCAAATATCAGGATTACACCTCCATGCTTGAAGGTGACTAGAAAACTGCACACTTCGTCAGATTGTTACACAAAAAAGAAGGAAAACTATATTGCTACCCTTTAGCTGTAAACCTATCGACCAGTCACCATTGCACGAACATAGGCATGTCCGATTTCGTGCGTATAGCCGGATACCATAGCCTATCCACTCCTGAGACTCCGGATAATTTCCCCGAACTTTGGTCTTTTCCCATACATCAGCAAGTAAGTCCTGAAAACCTTGATGGTTAATAACAAAAGCCCAATGATGGAGAGCCCCAGCACCGCTATACTGGCAGCCAGTTGCCAGGCAGGTATTTCACTCACGCCGAGCCTTAGCATCACTTCCACAGGAGCTGTGATAGGGAAAATGGTAAGAACTACCCAAATTGGGTTGTTCGGAAACAATATAAGTAAAGACGTGAACCAGAGGGGTATAAGTAAGGGAAGTGTAAAAATCCCGATCAGCTGTTGTCCTTCCCGGGAACTGGAGCTGATGGCGCCGATACCTGCTGAAAGCACGGCGAACAACAGGTAGCCCAGGATGAAATACACTACAGCCAGAACAAGGAAGTTAGCTGGTAATTGTATTGTGCTGATAAAGCCGCCGAAAGTGGATGAGGCCAGGCTCAACAGGAGTGACGCCGAGATTACCCAGACGGCTACCTGCGCCAGCCCGGCAGCACCAATCCCTAAAACCTTGCCGGTGAGTAACTGCCTGGCGGAAACGGAGGACAACAATATCTCTATAAGGCGATTCTCTTTCTCCTCACTAAGCCCTTGCAGAAGATAAGTGGAGGAGAAAATGATGGCGAACACAAGTAGAAGGCTAAAAACACCGGGAATGATTAAAGGCCCTAATCCGCCTTGCTCCGGAGCTATGGCGCCGGTTTCGGTAAGCCTGGTGGTAACCAGATTCAACGGTGCTTCTACCCGGCCTACAGTGGCCGCGGGCACCTTACCCGCCAGCAGATTACTCAAGAGGAAATTCCTGATTGCCGCCGCAATGTCGGCTGGTGCCTTTAGCTGTTTTTCCAGAGTATACCGGCTAATCACTCCCGTCGAGATATAATCCGGCGGAATGACGAAATACTCTTTGATATCCCCCTCTACCAGTGCTTCAGTCGCGTCATCCGGTGTATCAAAACGAATCAGCGTTATCTTTCCCTGGCTGGTATATTGGTCGAATCCGCCTGACTTATCTACATATCCAATGGTTACTTCTTCTGCAACAGGCGGCTCCGCAATTCCTGATATGAGCTGGAAAACTCCTATGGACAGAAGGGCTACGAGTGGCACGATAAGGGTCATAATGATAAACCCTCTCCTCTTTATCGTGTGCAGGAATTCATGTCTGAATATCAATAGCGTCTTATTCATGGTTTTTACCAACAACCTTCAGGAATATTTCGTTCAGTGAAGGAGTAGCTACCTCAAAGCGATTGATTACTATCCCGGTGCTTACCAATCGTTCCAGGATTTGCCCAGGAGTTGTATTTCCATCAAGGACCAGCTCAACGCAGCCTTTGTGAGTGCGCTTCTCGGTAACTCCCGGCACTTCCCCCAGCTCACCCTCAAAATCCAGAAGAACCGAACTGCTTCTATACCTTGACTTGATTTCAGTCAGATTCCCGTAAAGAACTGCGCGTCCGTTGTCTATCATTAATATGCGGTCGCAAAGTTCCTCTACTTCATTCATCCTGTGTGTACTCAGGATTACGGCTTTACCCTGATTCTTCAAGTCAACGAACATCCTTTTCACTAACTCGGTGTTAACCGGGTCTAGACCAGAAAATGGCTCATCCAGAATAACCAGTTCCGGGTCATGGATGATAGTAACGATGAATTGGATAATCTGCCCCATGCCCGTGCTCAACTCCTCAATCTTCTTTCTTTTGTGCGGTAGCATACCTGTTTGGTTTAGCAGCTCGTTAGCTTTTTCTTCGGCTGAGTGCCTGTCCATACCTTTGAGGGAGGCAAGGTAGATGATGGAGTCGATGGTAGTCAGCTTCCTATACAGTCCTCTTTCCTCAGGCAAGTAGCCAAGCCTATTCTTGCTAGCTTCACTCAACTTCTCGTCGAGGATTGTCACGTCGCCCGAGTCTGGCTTGATGATGTCCATCATCATCCTGATGGCGGTAGTCTTGCCCGCACCATTAGGACCAATTAGACCAAATATCTCACCTCGAGCGACAGAGAAGGACAGATCGTTAACCACGGCCTTGTCTGCGTAGGACTTGAATATATGATTGACTTCAGCTGCAAGCATAGTAGAAGCACCTTCTCCAATTCTCATTATATAGCAGAGCAGTCAATATGGTAATTACCTTATAATAAATCATCATTTTGTTTGCTTAGAGGTAAAATATGCTGCTAAACGTCTTTATCGTATCCTGCCTCTTGCCAGTGAGGCAAATATGCCTCCAAAACAAAGGATAGCAAAAATCAGGATTTCACCTCGATGCTTGAAGCGGATTTAGGCGGGGAATAAAGCCATAATGAGCGCGCTGCCAGAGATTTCCCTGCCTTATTTTAGTGATGCCATACCATTATCATAACTATCGTCCTATTATTTCGGCAAATTTCACCCTGCTATACTCTCGGTCACCTTCGTTATTTCCCCCTTTTACCCACCGGCCTAGCTAACTGGCACCTGCATCGCCAGGCAGGGCTATTCCCCGGTGCTTGAAGATAGCTGGAGGACTCGTAATCTCGCGGATTGTACAATCAGGCTCGAGTTCTATTTCTCTTCTAGAACGCTGATAAATGCCTCTGCATTAATGATCTTGATGCCCTGGTATTCTCTAAGTCGCTGCAATGCTTTATCACCGGTTACAATAAGAGCTGCCTCTCCTTCAACAGCACAGGAGATAACCTTGTCATCACCGGAGTCAGGAGCTACACCCTTAAGGATTAATCTCCCAGCAACACAGTTAGCCCTGTGAATTAAAGTAAGAACAAAGGCTTGGATATCAGATTCAGCGAGATGGTATTTCACTTGAATGCGCGGTAATCGCAAAACACGATTTACCTCTTCAACAATTTCGTGAGAGGTAACCAAAACAAATTCTGCCCTTCGCCAGCGTCTCTCAATCTCTCTGGGGTAACTAAAAGGAGATATGAAACTTGAGACCAGTAAATTCGTATCCACCACCGCCTTGAGCATCAGTCATTCCCATGACGAATTTCGGCAATGGCTTCAGCTATATCTCTTTCCACCTCTTCGAAAGAAATTCCTTTATTCCTATCAGCCACCTTTTCCAGGCGACTGAATAGGGCTTCTCTGGCTGCTTGGCTGGTGCTGGTTGCCAGAAGGAATAAACGCACATTCTCCCTTGGAATTCGATAGTTTCGCCCTAACTTAGAAGCTACAAGCTTACCCTCTCTAATATAGCGATAGACTGTATCTTTATTGAGCTGGAGATAATTAGCCACTTGCTCCGGGGTCATAATCTCTTTTACTGCTTCCACCATGCTACTCCTACAAAAGATATTATAGCGTTATTGTTGATTCTTGTCCACTCGCCTTGCTAATTGTTGTAAATAGGGGTTATTAGTTGTTGCTTGAAGAAGGCTAGAAAACTGCACAAGTCGTCAGATTGTCCAATCAATGGGCTATCCTTGCTGTTCGGCAACGAGCTCTGCCAGCCGGTCCAGCACCGCCTTCAGAGCATCCAGCTCCTCTCCATAGCTAGCCCAGTCACCCGCCTTAAGGTACTGCTGAGCATTGTTGTAATGCTGCTGAGCCTCCTCAATCAGACCGGCTATCTCAGCGGTTACCGGCTCCTCAGGTCCTGGTGGAGCTGGCGGTGTGATCTCAGGTTCAGTCGGTGGTGCCTCGGTACCAAAGATAACCGCCAAGCTTTCCTGCAATGTGGGTTCCATAGCTATGTTCTCACCAGCAACTACAATAACTCGCTTCAACTCTGGAAGCCCACCTACTTCCGCCTGGAGGAAGACTGGCTCCACGTATAGATTGGACTTGCCCAGGGGAATCAGCAACAGGTTGCCGCGGATAACTCGAGACCCACCACGACCCCACAAGGCAAGCTGCTCAGTGATGACCGTATCCTGCTGGATTCGGTTCTCGATCTGGCTGGGACCATACACCAGACGCTCCTTGGGGAAATGGTAGGCAAGCAGCTTGCCGTAATTTTCTCCATCACAGCGGGCAGCAAGCCAGCCAATAGTATTATCCTTGTTCACCGGGGTGAAGGGTAACATGAGCAGGAACTCCTCCTTTTCCTCATCGGGCAGGCGCATGATGACATAGTAGGGCTCCATAAGTTGTCCGCTGCCGGCATATACCTCTTTGGGCACAGCCCACAGGTCTTCTTTGTTGTAAAATACCCTGGCATCCTGCATATGGTAGGTTCGGTATACCGAGGCTTGAATACTAAACATGTCCTCAGGATAACGGAGGTGGACTCGGAAAGACTCGGGCATCTGCTCCGCGGAGACAAAAAGGTCGGGGAAGATAGTCTGGTATGTCCGTATTAAAGCGTCCTCTGGCTCAATGACATAGAAAATGACACTGCCATCGTAGGCATCAACAACTACTTTAACGCTGTTGCGAATGTAGTTTAGCCCATCCCCATGTGGCTCAGAATAGGGATAGTGGTCAGTGGTGGTATAGGCATCCTGTATCCAATATAAGCCTCCATCCAGCACCACCAGATAGGGGTCATTGTCCAGCTTCAAAAATGACGCCAGGTGATTCACTCTCTTTTCGATGTTTCGATAATATAGGATACTGCTCTCCGGGCTTAACTCGCCGCTGATAAGGATATTAAAGTCACCAAATTGCCAGGCATAGACCAATCGACGGAAAAAACTGCCGATGTTAACCCCACTCTCACCCTGATAGTAACCATAGACATTCTCATCACCCATAGGATAATCGAATTCCTCGGTCTTTGTTTTCACAATCACGTAGTCATTTGTCTCTTCTCCAAAGTATATCTGAGGCCGCTCTATATTGAACTCACCAACAGGAGGTATATCCCTTATCATCAATTCAGGCAGTCCCTCCGGGCTAATCTCAGTGACAGGGCTCATAGCAACACCATAGCCATGGGTAAACTGTAGCCGGCGGTTGACCCAGGTCTGCGCTTTTCCAGCCAATTTCTCCGCAGATAATTCTCGGGCTGATAGCATGACCTGACGGTAGTCATCATCGATGATATAGCGGTCAACATCGACATCATGGAAGTCATAGTACAGTCGAATGGATTGAATCTGATTATAGGTGTCCTTTAACGGACGGTGGTCCCAGAGCCTGATGTTGTTGATGGTCTCTTCGTTTTCGACTACATCCTGGTAGCTTGGTGACTTCTCAGCGGGAAAGGCTTCCTCCTTAATCTGGCTCAAGCCAAAAGCCTCTCTGGTAGATTGGATATTGTACTCGATGTATGGCCTCTCGCGAGCTAGCTCGCTGGGCTCTACCTGAAATCTCTGTACCACAGCGGGGAAAATTGCTCCAACAATGATAGCAATTGCTATCCATCCGCCGAGGGCATAGAGGGCCCAGCGAAACTTACCCTTCAATACGGACACCACAATGATCACGATGCAAATAATTGCTACTGCCAGAAGGATCCACTGTGCTGGCAGCTGGGCGTGCATATCAGCATAGCCGGCTCCGAATACCACCCCCCGAGTGGATAAGACCAGTTCCCAGATACCAAGCCAGTAACCCCAGGTGAAGAGGCCTAGAATAGCTACACCCAGACCACACGCATGGGCTAACACCGGCCTGGCAAGATCAAATTTAAGCCGCTGCGTCCCATAGCTCAGAACATACACCACGGCGCTACCAATAGAGGTGACTATCAGCGCACCAATGAACCAGCTTCGCACTATGTGAAGGAAAGGCAATGTGAAGACATAGAAGCCAATCTCTTTATTGAAAACAGGGTCGGTGATACCAAAAGGCTGTCCGTTGAAGAACTGAAGCACGATTTGCCAGTTGCCCTGGGCCGCCAAACCAAACATTATGCTGAGCAGTACCGTTCCCAGGATAACGCCCCACTTGTATATCCGCTGTGGCTGACGCGCTATAGTCCAGGGCCAAAGATGTCTGCCACTACTAGGTGCCAGGCGTGTCGCCAGCACCAGGTTCCCAAAAAATAAGATACCAAAGAGGATGGCCGCAGAAAAGAAGAGCAGCACCTTAGCTTTCAGAATAGTGGCGAAGACGCTGCCGTAACCCAGGCTGCTAAACCATAGCCACTCGGTATACAACCCCTTTGATATTGCCAGGACAATGAGTAGAATTATGACCGCAGCCACGATTATGATTGCCCTGGTGGTGCGTCTGCCCCAGGTAAGCGTCACAGGTTCCCCACCTTTACCTTCAGGAAACCAGCGCTGCCAATCCCTCTCAAATGAACGCAATCTACTTACCTCACCCTTTCTAAACCATGCTTGGGTTACGCTATCTGACTTCCATCTCATCCAGATTTCCGAATGAACCTGGAGCCAGCCTAAGTGATACGATAACATACCCATCCATATCGGGCAATACCGCGCTCGGCGAAAAGTATCCCGGTTAGTAATGCAGACCCATGCGGCTATCTGGAGGACAATTGATCGAATTGTTCACCCTGCTATTCATGAAAGGGTTAAATCCTCTTTTCAAAAGCTATAACTTATTCTTCCAGCTAGTGAAGGATGACAGTGATATACTGGATTGAGGAGTGGGATTTGGTTATTATACATTATGCCGGGAATCTGACACTGGCGGATAAAGCTCGGCGTTTCGCAGGAGCGGTGGAGGTATTCCTCGAGTCACCACAGCGATATGTGAGTTGGTAAAGGGAGGTCAGGCTGAAAAATGGATAACGTAACTGAGGTCAAAGAGTGGTATAAAGAAACGCTGGCGCACAGGGTGATCGACTCCCTGGAGAAAAATAACATGACAGCCTTCTATGTCAAAACGGGGGAAGAAGCCAGGGAGAGGGTGCTCAGCCTGATTCCTGTGGGAAGCAAAGTAGGTTATGGAGGCTCGCTATCTTTAGACCAGATTGGGGTCAAAGATGTGCTGCGTGCCGGAAATTACCAGTTGATTGACCGTCATAAACCGCAGCTCACTCCAGAGGAAAAGGATGACCTGCGGAAGGAAAGCCTGTTAGTTGATGTTTTTCTGATGAGTACTAATGCTGTCACCATGGATGGCAAACTGGTTAACATTGATGGCATCGGCAACCGGGTGGCGGCCTTAATCTTTGGTCCTCCTAAAGTAATCGTTGTCGCCGGAATAAATAAAATTGTTCCCGATACGGAAGCAGCGAGGCAGAGAATCAAGAATTATGTGGCGCCCATTCATGCAAGACGGCTGGGTCTTCCTCTCCCATGCGCTGAGACGGGTAAATGCCTTGATTGCCGAAGTCCGCTGAGATTCTGTAATGCCGTTGTTACTATCGAGCACCAGTACCAGAAGGACAGGATAACAGTGATAATCGTTGGAGAAGACTTAGGATTATAAAGGTGAAGAATGCTCAGAAAAACTAAGGTAATTTGCACAATCGGCCCGGCGAGCAGGTCGAGCAGGACGATAGAAAGGCTGGTCCGGGCTGGCATGAACGTGGCCCGCATCAATGCCTCGTATGGCACTGAAGAAGAGCATGCTGAAGTCATCAGAACTATCCGCGGCGTTTCCACTAGACTGGATGTGCCGGTGGCTATTCTGCTGGACCTGCCTGGCATAAAGCTAAGGACAGGTCCATTAAGGGAAAAAGAGGTGTATCTGAAGGAGGGCGACCACTTTTCTCTTACCGGTGAGAAAGTCTCAGGCGATGAACAGAAAATATCGGTAAGCTTACCACAAGTTCTCAATGATATTAAGGTCGGTAACACCATCTTTCTAAATGAAGGAGCTATCCAGGTAAAGGTGATATCCACCACAGATAGTGAAGTGAGATGTAAAGTAGTTGTTGGCGGAGTGCTCACCGCGAATAGGGGCATAAATGTACCGGGGGTTAAGCTGAATGTACCTTCTATTACCAGCCGGGACCTGAAGTTCCTCGCCTTTGGATTAGAGCAAGGCGTGGATTTCATCGGCATTTCCTTTGTTCGTTCCGCAGCCGATATAGTCAAAGCAAGGCAGTTCTTATATGAAAAAGCAGCCAGTATTCCGCTTATTGCCAAAATTGAGAAATATGAAGCCGTGAATGACATCGATAGGATTATCGCTGAAGCCGATGGCATAATGGTAGCCCGCGGTGACCTGGGGGTAGAGATACCTTTGAAAAAAGTGCCGATAGTACAGAAGGAGATCATACGTAAATGCAATCAGGTTGGTAAGCCTGTGATTGTAGCCACTCAGATGCTGGAATCGATGGTAAGTATGGTGCGACCTACTAGGGCTGAGGTGAGCGATGTCGCTAACGCTATCTTTGACGGCGTAGACGCAGTCATGCTGTCAGATGAAACAGCCGCCGGCAGATATCCTGTAGAAACTGCCAGGATGATGGCAAATATTGCTGTTGAAACTGAGAAACCACTGCCGTATGAACGTATGTTACTGGAGAAGAGCGAGCAGGTTGTACCGCAAACGGACGATGCTATAAGTTGTGGAGCATGTCATATAGCCCAGCAGATCGGGGCAGCATGTATCGTAGCTTACACAAGTTCGGGAAGCACGGCACTGCGGGTATCTAAATATCGCCCCAAAGCGCCCATCCTGGCCATTACTCACAATCCTGATGTGGCGAGGAAGCTTGCCCTTAGCTGGGGCATAGAGCCCTATGTTGTCGCCAGGCCTGCGAATGTGGATGCTATGTTTCAAAGAGCGGCACAATTAGCGCTGGAAACCGGGATTGCCAGAAAGGGTGAGCTTGTGGTTATCACCGCTGGCATTCCAACGGGAATACCGGGTAGCACTAACCTTGTCAAGGTTCATCGGGTTGAGTAACCGGTAAGCACTGACTTCCTTTTTTCAAAAGCTATGCTCTGTTCTTACAAAGGCTAAGAGAGGGGAAATATCAGGATTTCACCTCAATGATTGAAGGTGGCTAGAAAACCGCACATTCCATCAAATTGTTCAACGGCAGAAAAAACAGTATGGTTGGTGAATTAGTCTCTATTCAGACCTGAGTGCTTCAATGGGATTAAGCCGGGAGGCTTGCCAGGCTGGATAAAAACCAAAGAACAGACCGATGCCGACCGATACTGAAACAGCAAGGATGACTATATCAGCAGTAACCACAGTTGGTATCAGCCCCATGCTGGACACGAAATATGAGATTGCCCAGCCCAGGGCAATCCCGATGATGCCACCGGTCAGTGTCAGCAAAGCGGCCTCAACGAGGAACTGAAGCCATATATCTCGTTCCGTGGCTCCCAGTGCCTTAAGGATGCCTATTTCTCTCCTCCTCTCTATTACAGACACGAGCATTATATTCATCACTCCGACACCCCCCACCAGCAGCGAAATGCCAGCGATAGCGCCCAGGAAAATGGTCATCGCTCCCGTTATTTCAGACACGGTTTCGGCTATCTCCTCCATCGAAATAATGGTGAAGTCATCATCCGCATTCGCAACAAGCTGGTGGCGGGAGCGGAGCAGGCTGGTAATTTCCTCAACGACGTAGCCTGCCTGCTCCTCGTCACTTACCGTCAGCGATATGGATGATACCACACGCTCGCCCTGGGCGGTTCGTGGCTGGGCAACCGTCTGCTGCAGGGCAGTTAATGGAATCAGAATGCCGTCATCAGGCGAGCCCATTATGCCTTCCTTGCTCTCCAATACGCCAATGACACGCACAATGATGCTGCCCATCCGCATCTGTTGCCCTATTGGGTCAGCATCTGCAAAAAGCGTCTCTTTGACGTCGGAACCCAGCACGGCTACCTTGGCACCACGCTGATAATCATATTCAGTAAAGAAGGCGCCATGGGCAATCTCCAGATTGTTTACCTGCATATACTCCGGGGGCACCCCGGTAACCTGAGCATTCGTATTCTCACCGCCAACGATCAGCTGGAGCTGGCTGGAGTAAGAAGGAGCCACTGAGGATACGTAAGGAACCTGCACTGTTATTGCCTCCGCATCTTCCATTGTGAGTGTGGCAGCACTGCCAGCAGCAGTCTTGACTCCCCTCTCGGTAGTCGCGCCAGGGATGATGATGATGAGGTTTGACCCGAGACTTTCGATACGGGAGATGATATCTGCCTCGACACCTCTACCGATGGACATCAGGGCAATCACTGCAGTTATGCCAATGACGATTGCCAGGATGGTCAAGGAGCTCCGAAGCTTATGTGTAATCACCCCGGCCCAGGCGGCGGACAGAGAGTCAAGCCACTTATTCACACCGATTCCTCCATTACTACCTGGCCATCCTTCAGATGAATAATGCGCTGGCAGTGGTGAGCAAGGTTACTGTCATGAGTCACCAGGATCAGAGTACCACCCTGCTCGGCACGTAAAGAGGTGAGTATAGAGATTACCTCCTCGCCGGTGCGGCTGTCCAGGTTGCCGGTAGGCTCATCCGCGAGAATCAGGGGCGGGCTTTTCGCCAAAGCCCGGGCAATGGCAACTCTTTGCTGCTCTCCTCCTGAAAGCTCATTAGGGTGATGATTTGCCCGATCAGAGAGCCCAACCTTCGCCAGTGCCTCCATAGCACGTTCAGGGTCTGCACCACCAGCGAATCTCAACCCGAGTTGTACATTACCCAGTGCCGAAAGCCGGGGCAGTAGATTGAAAGTCTGGAAGACGAAACCAATCTTCTGTCCCCTGACCTTAGCCAGCTCGCCGTTGCTGAGGCGGCTAACCTCCCTACCCTCCAGATAGTAGCTCCCTGAAGTTGGTGTATCCAGACAACCAATGAGGTTAAGGATGGTCGTTTTGCCCGAGCCGGAGGGCCCCATAATCGCCACCATCTCACCCCATTCAACATGAAGGTTTATCCCCCTGAGCACGGTCAGCTCTCTGTTGCCCATGGGATAGACTTTGGTTATATTCTGTAACTGGATCATTGATGTGGCCCCATTCCCGGTATCCACTGCCCTTCAGACCCCTCTTGTTGGGGTGTCATTGTGTCCGGGACAACCACCTGCTCGCCTTCACTGAGCCCGCTGGTGACCTCAGTGTACTGCCAGTTGCTGATGCCAGTCCCTATAATGCGTTCTTCAGCAGTGCCATCAGGTAATACAACCTGGACGTAGGTTTGCCCTCCCTGGGTGGTAATCGCTGAGTTTGGTACCAGCAGCACGTCGTCCCTTTCCTCCTCCGGTAGATTCACGATGACACTCAGGCCTTCCCTGAGCCGTTTTTGAGCTACAGCTTCGAGCGGCTGTATTTCGACTTTCACCTCGTAGTTCACTACTCCTGACGCAATAGTGGCTGTGGGCGAGATATAGGTGACTTGAGCGGGGAGATTCATACCAGGCAGTGCATCAATCTGCACCGTAGCGTTTTCTCCCTCACCCACCTGGAAAATATCCATCTCGCTGACGAGGATATCCACCTCAAACTTGGTCGCCCTGGCAACCTCCATGACCACCGTGTCTGCATTCACTCCCTGGCCAGCGTCAACATTCACCTTAGTAACGATGCCATCAAAGGGAGCAGTAATCCTCGCCTCATCCAGTCCGGCTTCAGCCTTGTCGAGCTGCAGCTCAAGCCTCTTTACCGAAAGAGGCAGAGACCATACTCTGGATTCCGCTTTTTCCTTCGCCTTGTCCACAGCCAGCTTCGCTTGATCCAGCGACGATTGTACCTCCCCGATTTTGCCTTCATCCAGAAGCTGCTGCATCTCCGTCAAGCTATCCTCAACCTCATCCAGAGCCAGCCATGTCCCGGACACATCACTGAGATGCGTATAGGAATAATGAGGATAAATCGTCTGCCCCAGTTCAAGCTGAGCCAGCGCCACATTTATCTCAAGCTGAGGAGCATCAAGTCCTGCCAGCACCTGTCCTTTTGTAATGGAGTCTCCCTCTTCCACCAGAACCTCCCCCACTGTTCCCGAAGTCCCGAAACTGAGGCTCCGTTTGTCGGATAACTCTAGATTGCCGCTGGCAGTGATATCCACAGTTATATCACCGCGTTGTACCGTTGCTGTTTGGTATTCCGTTGCCTCTGTCCCGCCTGGACCAGAACTACAGCCCAGCGGGGTAACTGTGAGTGCAATCAGAATACAGGCCATCAAGATTGTATATATGATTTTCTTCATAGTGTTCCGTGCCTCCATTATTATTCTGAGCAAGATGAAAATGAATTCCGTTTTAGTGTAGCAGGGAAATGTTAAGTTGTTATTAAGATATTGTATGAGTTGGCAGAAATAGTGTCAAATTAATCTGAGACAGGAACGGTAAAGGAAAAACGACTTCCCTTTCCCCGCTCACTGTGGGCTTGAATCGTACCGCCATGGGCCTCAACCAAACGCTTGGCTATGGTGAGACCGAGACCGCTGCCACCAGTAACTCTGGCACGGGATTTGTCCACGCGGTAAAAGCGTTCAAAGATATTAGGCAGGTCCTCAGCAGGGATACCCTCACCAGTATCTACAACGCTTACCTCTACCCAGTTGCCCTGCTGTGCGGCAGTTACGGTGATGGCATCTCCTTCAGCCGTGTGAGCTAGCGCATTTTCCAGAAGATTACGCAATACCTGACTAATCCTGTGCGAGTCAATATTCACTGTGGGGAGCATATCGGGCAGGTCAACGGACACCGATAATCCCGTTGCTGCTGCTTGGGCCTGCAACCCACCCACCGTCTGCTTGATTAACTCACCGATGTTTTCTGCCTGGCAAATGAGCTTGAGTTTGCCTGCCTCGGCGAGGCTTAGCTCCTGGAGGTCGTCAACTAACCGTGACAGCAGAGCTGCCTCTTCATCAAGGGAGCGAATAGTATCCGCATCTGGCTCTATCACGCCGTCACGAACTGCCTCCAGGTAACCTCTCAGGTTAGATAGGGGAGTTCTCAGCTCGTGGGCGATGTCAGCTACCATATTGCGTTGCAGTCGCTCAGCCTGTTCCAGGTCGCTTGCCATTGAGTTAAAGGTATCAGCCAGCTCTCCAAGTTCACCTTTATCCTTAACTTGTACCCTTTGAGAAAAATCACCGCGCCCCAGCTGCCGGCCAGAGGCAGCCCCCGTGATATTCCTTCCTGCTTACCAGTCCTCGGGCGTTCTCAGTATGGCACCGGTGCTAGCCGAGGTCACTAACCTGGAATATCTCCGAAGATAGCTTTTCACTTCTCTCTTCAACGGCGGAGGAGTCCACCGGTCAAGGCGACCCTGGATTTCTTCCTGCGATAGCCTTACGTTCAACTTCCGAGAAGGAATATCTATCTCAATAATGTCTCCCTCCTCCACAATTGCAATTGGTCCTCCAGCCATGGCCTCAGGTGACACATGTCCAATAGCAGCACCTGCTGTTGCCCCTGAAAACCTGCCATCGGTGACCAGCGCTACTTCTGCCTCCAACTCTATCGCCAGTATTGTGCTGGTAGCCATCAGCATTTCCCTGAATCCCGGCCCTCCCTTGGGACCTTCATATCTAACTACTACCACATCACCGCTATGGATTTTGCCATCCAGCATTGCCGTTACAGCATCTTCCTCAAGGTCAAATACCCTGGCGGGACCAGAGTGCTTGAACATCTCGGGCTTTACCGCTGACTGCTTTACTACCGCCCCATCGGGAGCGAGGTTACCATAAAGGATAGCAAGTCCACCTTCAGGAGAGTATGGCTCCTCTATGCTTCTGATTACTTCTGGCCGCGTGCTCTGAGCTCCTTCGATGATTTCTCCCAGGGTCTGGCCACTAAGCGTAAGTGCATCTAGATGGAGCAGATTCTTCTTGGATAGTTCCGCCATTACCGCCTGTAATCCTCCAGCCTCATAAAGGTCCTCTATGAAGTATGCCCCAGCAGGATTTAAATCACACAATCGTGGAGTGCGGTGGCCTATTTGAGCAAAGAGCTCCAGGTCGATGTTTATTCCTGCCTCATCGGCGAGAGCCATGAGGTGGAGAATGGTGTTAGAAGAACCACCAATAGCCATGTCAACCGTTATGACATTTTCGAAGGCTTTTTGGGTGAGAATCTGCCTGGGAATTATCCCTTCTCTTAAGAGTTCCATAATCCTTACACCGGTTTGTCTTGCCAATTGCCTCCTGGCACCATGCGGGGCAGGGATGCAACTGTTCCAGGGTAAAGCAAGACCGAGCACCTCAGCCACGCAGGCCATGCTGTTGGCGGTGTACAAACCGGGACAACTGCCACACCCTATCAGAGGAACCTTACTGGCGGCCCTTGGCGCCAACATTGGTCCTCCGTTGATTACAATTGCCGGGATATCCAAACGAGCTGCCGCCATCATCATTCCCGGCGTGATCTTGTCACAACCAGTGACTAATACCATGGCATCCAGGTTATGCGCTAATATCATGACCTCAATTGAATCAGCTATCAGCTCACGGCTGGCTAGTGGGTAGCACATTCCAGCATGCCCCATGGCAAGTCCATCACAGATAGCAATAGTGGGAAATTCAAAAGCGGTACCGCCCGCTGATACAACTCCATCCCGAACAGCAGATGCAATATCATCGAGATGGATATGCCCTGGAACAAGTTCATTCTGTGTGTTGACAATAGCAATTCCTGGTCTGGCTATCTCCTCTGGCGTTCTGCCCATAGCGTGGAGAAGCAACTCAGCAAATGCCGAAAACCCCTTTACTGGCATCTCATCCAACAGTTTCATTGATATTTCCCCCTTTCACTAACTTGTTAATTAGTCAGTTTAAGCAAATTATATTCTCATGCAGTGGTTTTGCACATAAGGCATTCTCGACAAGACCACACCTTGTAGTGGCTATCAGCTTACTGTGGAACGATTGAGGCAGCGCGAAATTGAATTTATCGCCTAAGGGAAATGGTTTAATCCAGACTGACTAAAACCAGGCAGCTTTAACTGAACTCGGTGCGTGAGATTATCTCGTCCTGGACTGCAGGGTCCAGATCCACGAATGCTGCTGAGAAACCAGCCACTCGCACTATTAGCTCCCTATATTTTTCAGGATTTTTCTTAGCTGCAAGGAGGGTCTCCCTACCAATGAAATTGCAATGCATGTGCATCCCCCCTAAGCTGAAGAAACCTTTGAGGAGAGCCGCAAAGTTCTCAGTACCTTCTTTTCCTTTGAAGTAGCCCGGACTGAACTCTAAATTCAAGGCCACACCGTTAGGCGTCAGCTTGTAATCTATCTTTGATGCCGATTTGAGAACTGCCGTTGGGCCAGAGTTCGCCATTCCCTGGGAAGCAGAGATTCCAACTGATAGGGGCTCTGCCGCTTTCCTGCCATTCGGGAGCGCCTCTGTTTGTAGTCCAAATGGGACATGAGTCGTCGCTGAATAGATGCCAGCCCAAAATTCACCACCACGATAGTTACGATAATCCCTTATGGCATCACACCATATCTCTACACATCTTCTCGCATACTTGTCAGCTTCGTCATCATCGTTACCATACTTAGGAGCTTTGACCTTCAGCGATTGTCTAAGGCTCTCTTTACCTTCGAAATCGTTCGCTAAGGCATCAAGCAGGGCTTCCATGCTGATCCTCTTTTCTTTGAACACGAGCCTGTCTATCGCTGCCAGTGAATCAGCAACCGTAGCAACCCCGACAACCTGGATCCCGGAGGAGTTGTAAATCGCTCCTCCCTGGGTTACATCTTTTCCACTCTTCAAGCAACCCTCGGTCAACGAAGAGATGAATGGGAGCGGCCTTTGCTCTGCATTAATTTTATCCATTGAGTTTATGCCTTCGATGAATTTTGAAGCGATGAAATTCACCTGGTCGCTGAGACTGTTCATTAAGTCTTCCATTGTTTCGAATTCTCTAGCATCCTTGGTTTCAACCCCAATCTTTTCACCGCCCTTCGTTCCTCGGTTCAAAGCTAACTCCAAGCAAAAGGCGAGATTGAACAAACCGGCATCTCCGCTGGTAAAGCTCTTGCCCGGGATTGCGACTTCAACGCAGCCGTTTAAAGCATAGTTTAAGGCGTCTTCCCTTGGGATACCTTTGCTCATAAGTGCTGGAATAGTGATGCTATCGTTGTAGAAATATACATTAGTCTCTCCACTGACGACCGCCCGACAAACCTGTTCAAGGAATTCCAGGGAGATATTTTCATGAATCCTCACCCCAAAATTAGGTTGTGTGTGACTTCTCTTCCTGGCTTCTAGAGCTAAATAGGAAACTTCATTTGTTACATCGTTGCCTTTTTCATCCAATCCGCCAACTACCACGTTCGTGTAAACCGGCAAACCTCCGAAGTATATAGTGGTAAAATAATTCCACAGCGGGATAACCGAGCTAAGCTTCAGGAAGAAGCACTCGAGGAGAGTTTGTGCTTCTTCTCGAGAGATTTTACCTTTTTCGACATCCGACTTATAGAAAGAGTAAAGAAGCCTATCTATTCTCCCTATTGAAATGGAAGCTTCATAGTCCTCTATCTGGGCAGCTAGCTGGGTGAAATAAATCGCCTGCAAAGCTTCCTGGAAGGTTTCAGCCGGTTTTGCGGGCACTCTTCTACATATTTTGGCTATATTCTCGAGTTCTTTCCTTCTTCCTTCATCTTTCTCGTCCAACGAGAGACTTTCGGCTTTCTCTGCATACCTATTTGCGAAATCAATGACCGCCTGGCACACAATCTTCACTGCCTCATAAAAATTTCTCTTCTCAGGATCTCCACTTTCAGAAAGGTACTCATCTGCTTCTTTTATGACCTCTGCTAGTCCTGTGCTAAGGACTTTCTCGTGGTTTAAAACTATGTGCCCGAAGCCTGCGAACTCAGTTAAAACAAAAGCTTGACCGCTGAAATGAATGTCACTTACATCTTTCGGCCACAAGCTGTCGACAATATCTGGAATGTTCTTGCCCTCCCAATATGGAAAGACTTCTTTTCTTAGCTTCTCCACCTCTTCCGGCTTCACCAGAAAAGGATTGGGAACCCGTTCCTTTAATTGATCGAGCTCCCCATCGATCCACCCGCCAATAGTCTCAGGATATATCCCAGCCCCAAGCTCTTTGCTGGTGATATTACCCACTATGAGCTCATCGCTCCAGATGTTAACTGATAGATTGGAAAGTATCTTACGGAGGGCCTTTGCGCGTCTAATAGGTACTGGTTCTCCTTCGGTTTCCTTGTAGCTCTCGGTTATCAGTCCAGCCCTTTCGATGCAGACCTCTCTTGAAAGTGAGAGTAGTCTGGTTTTCAACTTCTCCGAACGCGATATCCCGATAGTCTGCATTTTTTCGTTAAGCGTAGAACGATTAACCATGTTACCAGTTACGGTTTTCTTCCACAAATCGCCAGCCAGGCTACTCCTACAAAAGATATTATAGCGTTATTGTTGATTCTTACCCACTCGCCTTGCTAATCGTTGTAAATAGGGGTTATTAGTTGTTGCTTGAAGGTAGCTAGAAAACTGCACAATCTAGCGTATTGTTCACTAGTCACCAAGCAAAGGTGGCGTTATCATGGTAATCGTAAGTGTAGCAGAATGGGTTTGATTCACGCTGGTAGCTACGGGTTTCACCCGTAACTTGAAGGCTTAGTGAAGTTCAAGAGGGAATTTCTCCGCCTGTCTCCACAGAAACAATAGTGGTGAAAATTAACCGCTTATCGTCAAAGGCAGAACAAGCTGTGAATATCTAACCCCGGATTTCTGATTTAGTGTTAGGGCTTGCTACGGACTGCCTGAACCAGGGGAAATCGAGTTTGTTACCCGGTGCTTGAAGGCAACCAGAAAACTGCACTTTTCGTCATGATGTTTTTCGTAGCAGGCGGCTAAGGTATTTAGCTAGCTGGCGAATAGGTCTGGGTACCCCAGATAGATGGTACGCGACTTCCAGTAAATAAGCATCCTTGAGTGGTTTAAGCTCACTGAGACCAAGATCAGGCATGTTCATACCACCGTCAGAGTCAATTGGCGGTGTGAGCCAGGCTTCACGAATCCTGGCCCCTGTAATCTCCCGAAGCTTTGCAACTAGGTTTTCATAGGCTTTTGATACATTGGTTGACTCAGTGGCTAGCCATGCAGAATAATAGGCGAGTTCTCGCTGAATAATACTCAGTTCAGAAGAGATGCGGACTCGCTCATCATATGGTACATCTTTCCGACGCCTCCTGACGATGTAAGGGAATTCCTCATACGCTACACAGACCGCAAAGGCTTTTGAAAACTCTTGGCGCTGGCGAGCAATACGATCACGCCGGCTGCTAGAAATGGCATTGAAAGCCAATGCCATTAACGATACAGCTCCTCCGATGGCTGCTACTATTACTGCTGAAGGTAGTCCTGTTTCATTCATTGTCGCACTCCGCTCTGCCCCGTAGATTCAGACTCGATTTTTGAATGGCCAACTTCTGGACTAGGCCATTCTCCGGTCTCTCTATGCCACGCCTCACGAAAAAGGTGAGTTGTGATGTGCCCAAGAAGGGCTATGAGTCCATCTTCGAAAACCCACCTATTCTCAACAGGGTCTTCTGGATACCACATGCATAAATCCCCAAAAGAAAATCGATGCTTTGAGTCAACAGGGCCATCTACACTCACTCTCGAAAATTTAGGAGAATCCTTTCGGAATAAAATTTGTACACAGCGGGCCTCATAGTGCGGAACATCAACTGTCAGTCGATATCTTCTTCCAGCGTTATGGCCAGATGTAATAGTTACGCTTGATAAACCAGGGAAGTAACGACTAGCCTCTCGCTCAAACTTAAGGCGTGGAAAATCCTCCCCGTACCACGGCCCGCCTGTTCGCTTACCGTACCTCGTGATTGTCACTTCCATATGCCCGAGTTCTCTTCAATGCGACGCCTCCTGACCCTGCAATTTCGATACCTCTGGGGACGACCACGACTGCCGAATTGCCTTCCCTCAGTGCTTTGGCAAAGGCAGCCTTCGATGAACTGCCGGGTGAAGGAGTTACATAAACCCAATAAACACTCGCAAGATTGTCGCGAGCATCATTTTCATTATCTGAATTAAGTGCAGTTTCCAGGGTCTCTGCAGTTTTACTAAGGCGGTTGGCAGCTGTTTCGCGCTCTATGGGTGTTTTAATCGGGGCTGAAACTCCTGCAGGATCAGGAGTCTGTCGCTTCGAGAGGTCAGTTGCTGCATAATTAAAGAAAGTAGCCAGTCCGTCTGCGACGCCTACTTCATCTTTGATTGCCTCAAGAGCAAGAGCTTCGATGTTGAAGCTGCAAAGACCAGGCTGGGAGTATTGCTTATTCCATGCTTTAGCAAGTCTGATTACCTTCGCTCTCATGCGTCGGAGTCCTGCCGGCTCAGCGGTCAGCAGTTGCGTGTGGCATTCAGGATCCGATGCATCCCAACATTTATGCTCGAGATTAGGAATCCATAAAGCTCCGGCCGCTCTTGTCAACGCTACAATTAAATCAACGCTTGGATCAGAGCCATCTGGTAGAGGTTCATTAAATGTAACCTTGATGGCTCGCTTAGTTAGCCGAAAAGCAATATCAGGATGTCGATCTTTCAACCTGTCACGGATGTATGACCGAACATCCTCGACGATATCATTTGGCGCACCATCATTCCCATCCGGACCGAGTTCATGATATGAACGTCGGTCAAGTACTACGCCGCAGTCAGCATCCGTATCGTCATTAGCTGTGCGATGTGCTATAGATCCAGCTGTATATGTCCGTAGAGTTCCCACATAGCGCCCAGCAATTGATAGCACCTCGTCCCTACGACTTCGCGCCGCTTCTAGTGTTTCATTACTCGGCGCGATTTCCTTCTGTATATCAACAAGAATATCATCAATGTGATTCATGACCTTAACTCCTCCATATGGTATATCTACTGTTTACGCTTAATTTCATCCTTTACCTCCATTTCGTTCCCATCCAAGAGCCGCTTCACGTGTGGTTCTTCTGCCTACTTGTCTTATTCGCGATCTAGGATATTCAGCTTGGTGCTCTTGCTCACGCCGACTCAATTCATTGGTGATACCGCGGTGAACAATCCGCCTACCATCCTTCAAGTGGTATTTGTAAGTGTCTCGCATATTTCACTCACCTCCTTTCTGAATGTTATCCTATAGACAGTTCAATACCATTTCATATATTATTGGCCACAGAGCGCTTAATATTACCCCACCTATAATTGCCTCGAATCGCTTAGTAACAAAGGCTGTTCCAGCAGATCCGGTAAATATAATTAGCGGAATACCGAGATAGGTTGTCCACTCAACCTTCGATGCAGTATCAAGAAATGGCATCATGCTGACCAACATTATCACTGTCACAATAATTCCAACGATAGCTTTTATTATGCTATTACCTCCCCTCTGTGTTAGACTTGCAAACCATTTTCTTATATGATATAATACTAACAGATAATGTTGCAGATGTCAATATTATTTTCACTACTGTAACAAGGAGGTGTATCGTGGCAAAGTTGAATCTTACCAGCATCGGCCCGTTAGTGAGGGAAAAGCGAGGGGTAAAGGGTATTAGAGAAGTGGCTGCTGAGATAGGTATTAGTTATGCCACACTATCTAGAGTTGAAAATGGGAAAGTACCTGACTTAAAAACGTTCTCCAAAATCTGCACATGGTTAGAGCTAGACCCGGGTGAGATATTGGGCTATGGAAATAAGACCAAACCTAACCAATCCAAAGAAGGAGCTACCGTTCTTGCTCATTTCCGTGCCGACAAGGATTTGAATCCAGATACGCTCCAAGCATTGACTGAAATCGTATCAAGAGCACGGAAAATGATTGAAGCTGGTGGCGGATAATACTATCGGAACATGCTAATTCGTGGCTTCAAGACCAAATGCGAAAATATATCCGTTGAAATTCGCAAGAAGCTAGATTTAGAAAAATTTGACCCCCTTATCCCGGAGGCTCTTGCAGAATATCTTGGTGTGTACCTTTTGGAACCGACTGGCATTGAATATTTATCAGAACAATCTCGTCAACAACTGTTACATAAAGATAAGAATTCTTGGTCTGCGTTTACTATATCATACCTTGGCGTCGATATTATTGTTTACAACCCTACACATTCTCCATGGCGACATTCCAGCGATATAATGCATGAGCTATCCCATATTATTCTGGGTCATAAGCCGTCTCAGATAGTGTTTCTTACACCAGATTCTCAAATTGCACTTAGAGACTATAACCAAGATCTGGAAGAAGAGGCTGTTTGGTTATCTGGTTGTTTACTTCTCCCAAGAGAAGCTCTTCTCTCAATTAAACGCAGCGGCCGCACTAAGTCAAAGGCTTGTCATAAATATAGTGTAAGTTCCGACCTCTTGACTTTTAGAATGAATAAGACCGGTGTGAATTATCAAATCAAGGCGGCAAGATATTAAACTAGAATATTACTCTACCTTTTGACACGCGCGGCCTACCGTTCTCCAGATAATAGCAACTCCAGCTCATATCATTCATGAACACCTCTTTGTTTCCATGCAATGTAACAATAAGCCACCTGGGGTGGCTGGTTGAAGGGCGGTAAGGCTAGAGCAGAGAAGCTATCACCGGAAGAATGCAGAAAGATTGCTAAGAGGGCGGCTGCAGCAAGGTAGGGGAAGTAATCACACTCAAGCAATTATGGGTGAGGAGTAATTGCGAAAATGGTTATTTTCCCCTTAGATGGGCCATAATACCAAAATAGTCTATACGCCGCTGGTGTCTTCTGTTGTGCATATGCCTCAAATACCTTTTCCCCATTTGGCCCACTTAAACTCATAAAGGGGTGAGTTTCTAAGCTGGGATGCCGAGGATTTCGTGCTAGAAATTTTATGGTTTTCCTAACGGCTTTGTAGCGAGCTTTATCCGATGGGTTATCCTGAAGTGATTTATAAGTTGCCTTTGCCTCATCTGTCCATTCTAGCTCAAACAAGACTCAAGACCCTATAAAGTGCTGGTGTCAACCTTAGACACCTTGCCCTGTGCAGCCTCAGCAAGACCCCTCCGAACTGATGCAATAGCATCGGGATTCTTGAATAGCCAAGCTTCTGAGGCAGGGACTGTCACTTGAGGGTCTAGTACAATTTGCCCCACGCTGTTGCTGTAGATATGGTAAGTGATGTCTTCCCCCACCAAGAAACTGGGCAAAACTACTCGCTTTTTGGAATCTGGTTTTACGCTCCCAGGTATCCTTATTAATTCCTCATCCTTTATTATGGTTCTCATGCATCTACTCCTTTACTATCTGCATACACGCATATTTTATCATAGTGGGATTATTTGTCAAGTGGGATAATCCCACTTTTTCACTCCTCGTGACATTGCTAGCTGACCGAGCTCGAACTTACTTGCTGTAAGAAATGCGCAGGCTCTTATATTCATTGGGTCAACTTATTTCCTCCTTTAGGAAGGGGCTCAACGCCCCCTCCCGTTCTGTTAT
>JABUBO010000109.1_pt1 | contig 24107 bp, 25 predicted proteins | sample 7240361 | NCBI WGS metagenome assembly JABUBO01 (sample SAMN07256346, study PRJNA390944) | subsurface metagenome | isolation source: Methane hydrate marine sediment | place: Pacific Ocean: Eastern North Pacific, ODP site
TGGGCTTGCAATTTAGCATTTGACTTGACGGACGGGGGGTTGTAAAATTTAGCGGTTTGGGGCTTCTGGGTCAGGAAAATAAAGCGTTCCTGGGAAATAGGCTATGGTAAGGTCTTTTGAGGAATAAATTCAAGAAGGAGGGTTACAGATGGACTTTAAACTTTCGGAGGAAGAGGAGAAGAGGAGGAAGGAATTTCTTGATGGTTGCAAGGAACTAAGTAAAGAAATGCCCGAGGATTTCATACAAGGAGTAGAAGCCGACTTTGAGACTAAAAACCAGCCTTACGTAACGCGTTGCCGTAAGGAATTTGCCAGGCGGGGATGGCTTCGGCTTGGCTGGCCTGCTGAGTATGGAGGGGTAGGAAGTCATATGGACCGCGTCTTCTTCGGTGAGGCCAGAGGATATTACGGTCTGCCTGGCGTTGATCTCTTTGGAATAGAAATGCTTGGCCCTACGCTTCTCACTATGGGAAACAAAGAAGTGAAAGATAGATACCTACCTGGGATTGGGAATGGCGATACGACATGGTGTGAGCTGTATAGTGAGCCTAATGCTGGCTCAGATTTGGCAGCTCTTACCGCTACTGCTATAAGGAAGGGCGATGAGTATGTGATAAATGGTCAGAAGACCTGGACCACAAATGCTCACAATGCTGACTGGGGCTTTGGCTTGTTCAGAACCGACCCCCAGGGGCGTAAACGTCGTAACATTTCGTTCTTACTAATGGATATGAAGACACCAGGGATCACCATAAAGCCTCTTGAATATCTGAACAGGATGCATATGTATAATGAGGTCTTCTATGATGATGTGCATATCCCTGCGGACCAGATTATTGGAGAGGAGAATCAAGGGTGGGCAGTCAGTCAGGCCCTGGTTAATTTTGAAAGGTCTAATGTAATGGCTGTTTCAGCGGTGCGGCGGATGCTGGAAACGTTAGTAGAGTATTGCAATGAGACAAAAGTGGGCGGCAAGCCTCTGGCGCAGGATTCAGTTATTCGCAATAAGCTTGCTGAGATGGCTACCGAAATCGAGGCATCTCGTACTGTGGCGTATTACATAGCGGATCAGCAAAATAGAAATCAGATGGCGGCGCTATTTGAATCATCAGCAGCGAAGGTGTTCATCGGGGACATATTTGAGCGTCTGGGTGCTCTTGGCACTGATATATTAGGCTCCTATGGTCAGGTTAGCGCTTCCAGGTGGGCACGTCAGAGAGGTATCTGGGAAAGCCTGTATCAAACGGCTTTTGTACTGACCATCTCCATGGGGACCAATGAGATACAGAAGAACATCATTGCGTGGTATGGTTTAAACATGCCCAGGCCACTTTCGCCGGTATCTATAGAGAAGGCTGTAGCTGCAGCTCAAGCAGCAAAATAAGGAGGAATTATGAATACTACTTTCACAGAAGAACAGACAATGCTGAGGAAATCGACAGCGGATTTCCTTGTGGAGAAATATCCCGAGACAAAGGTAAGGGAAATAGAGGAATCGGATACGGGGCATGATCCTGAAATTTGGAGGGGAATGGCTGAGTTGGGCTGGATGGGTTTGGTTATTCCTGAGGAATATGAAGGCATGGGAATGACGTTCCAGGACCTATCGATAGTTCTGGAGGAAATGGGAAGAAATATCGCTCCTGGACCTTTCTTTTGCACTGTGCTTGAAGGTGCTTACCCTATTCTTGATGCTGGAAGTGAGGAGCAGAAAAAGGAGTTCCTGCCAAAGATAGCTAATGGAGAGTTGATTTTTACCCTGGCTTTGCTTGAAGCTGACGGTATATATGATGCCTCTGGTATCGCGGTCAAAGCCGTGCCCAAGGGAGATGACTTTGTAATTAACGGCACAAAGCTCTTTGTAGAGCAAGCTATCAATGCTGATTACATGATAGTTGTTACCAGGACCAAGGAAGGTGCTTCACCTGAAGATGGCGTTACCCTGTTCATAGTGGATGCCAAGACTTCTGGGATTCATTGCGAAGTGATACCCACCATAGGCATGGAAAAGCTGTGTGAGGTGAGCTTTAAAGATGTTGCTATACCCAAGAAAAACATACTGGGCGAGCTGGACAAAGGATGGCCTATTGTCAGCAAGGTTATGGAAAGGGCAGCCATTGCCAAAGCCAGCGAGTCCCTTGGCGCTATGGATGGGATTGTTCCTATGACCACGGATTACTTAAAGGATAGAGTTCAATATGACGAGCCTCTTGCCCAGTTCCAGGCACTTCAACACATAATGGCTGATATGTTCATCAGCCTGACTACCAGTAAGTATCTGGTCTACGAGGCAGTGTGGATGGAATCGGAAGGTCTCCCCTGTGCCAAAGAAGTTGCTATGGCTAAAGCATATGTAAACCAGAATTATAAAGAGCTTAGCAGGTTGATGATAAGATTGTATGGTGCCAATGGCACTCACAGGGAGTTCAAGCCCGGGCTCTACTACAGGAGAGCTAAAGCGTCAAGCATTGCTTTTGGTGATACCGGGTTCCAAAGGGAAAGAATAGCTCGCGCCATAGGGCTTATTTCTTAGTAATTCTCAGGTTGTGCCATGGGGGGTGTGGTTGAAGTGAAGCAGCGGATAGAAAAGCTGCGCTCGCTGATTAACTATCATAATCACCGCTATTATGTCCTTGATAGTCCCGAGATCAGCGATGAAGAATATGACGAGCTTATGCGGGAGCTCAGCCAGCTTGAGGCTGAGCATCCTGAACTTATCACCTCTGATTCGCCCACTCAAAGGATTGGCGCTCCTCCTGCTGAGGAATTTGGCGTTGTAGAACATCCTGAACCGTTACTCAGTCTGGGTAATGCTTTTTCTTATGAAGACCTAGCAGCGTGGCATAAAAGGGCAAGCAACCTTTTAGGTGGCAGTGATTTTGACCTTGTTTGCGAGCCTAAAGTTGATGGCCTGGCGGTGGCATTAACCTATATTGATGGTCTGCTCGTCACCGGGGCAACTCGGGGAGATGGTTACCGAGGGGAGAATATCACTCAGAATTTGAAGACGATAAGAAGTATTCCACTCTCTGTGCCAGGGGAAGAAGCACCGCCAAGGTTTGAGGTCAGAGGCGAAGTCTATATTCCCAGAGAAGGATTTAAGAGGCTTAATGAAGAGAGAGCCAGGGAAGGGCTTCCCCTTTTTGCCAATCCTAGAAACGCTGCTGCTGGTTCGGTGAGGCAGCTTGATTCCAGCATCACTGCTAAACGCCCTCTGGATATATTCGTCTACGGATTAGGTCCTGTGGAAGGGAAAGCAGTGCCTGATACGCATTGGGAGATTATGCAATGGCTTAAGTCATTGGGCTTCAAGATAAATCCCGACATAACTTTATGCGGTACTCTTGATGAAGCGGAGGAATATCACCAAAAGTGGCTGGAAGGTCGAGAAAGCTGGCCTTATGAAGCTGATGGTATGGTGGTGAAGGTTAACTCGATTGTCTTTCAGGGAGAACTGGGCACGGTGGCCCGTGAGACCAGGTGGGCGATCGCTTACAAGTTTCCTGCTGTTCAAGGCACCACGCGTCTCATTGACATCGGCATAAATGTGGGCAGGACGGGAAATCTTAACCCTTATGCCGTCCTGGAGCCAGTTCATGTAGGCGGCGTGGTTATTAGCTCAGCAGCACTGCATAATGAGGAGGATATCCATCGCAAAGATATCAGGATTGGAGACACCGTTGTCGTGCAGCGGGCTGGGGAGGTTATACCGGAGATTGTCAAGCATGTGGAATCCTTGCGGCCTAAAAACGCAAAAGAGTTCTCCATGAGGGAAAAGGCTTGGGAGATCTACAAAAAGCGGAAGGGTATTGGAGATGAAGTACAGCCACCCGACCATACTATTTGCCCGGTGTGCGGTGCTGAGGTGATAAAGCCCGAGGATGAAGCTATGCACCGCTGTACCAACTCTGCCTGCCCATCTCAGGCCCTGGAGAAAATTAAGCACTTTGTCGCCCGCAATGCTATGGATATAGATGGTGTTGGTGAAAAGCTGTGTCAGGCCTTGTTTGAAAAAGGATTGGTCAAGGATGTGGCTGACTTGTATTACCTCAAGGATAAGAAGGAACAACTATTGGGATTGGAGAAGATGGCGGATAAAAGCGTCGCCAATGTGCTCGAATCTATTGATGCGAGCAAGGACAGACCTTTAGCCCGGGTTATCTTCGCCCTGGGGATTTTACATGTTGGTGAGGAATATGCTGAGTTACTGGCGGATAAGTTTTCCAGCATTGACGAGCTGGCTAAAGCTGGCCGGGATGAGCTTCTATCCCTCCCCTCCATTGGACCCAAGATAGCTGATAGCATCGTTGCCTTCTTCAGACAGGAGGGGAATAAAAATATTATTGAAAAATTAAGGAAAGCTGGAGTGAAGCTGGAGAGTGAAAAAGTTGCGGAAGCAAAGCCTGAAGGATTACCTCTAACTGGTTTGGAGTTTGTCATCACCGGGAAGCTGGAGTCTTTCACCCGCTCGGAGGCAGAGGCGAGGGTCAAGGCTCTGGGTGGCAAAGCTGGCTCGGACGTGACTAAAGAGATATCTTATCTGGTGGTTGGTGCTGCCCCTGGTTCAAAGTTAGCAAAAGCGGAAAAATTGGGAATAAAGACACTTAGCGAAGAAAAGTTTTTGAAGCTGCTAAATCAGAATACTTCCTGATTTTGAATCTCTTCGATGATGTCTTTGAGAAAGAAACTGTAATAACCGGGTAGTTCCGCTATATCAAAGAATCTAGCATCCTCCACCTCGCTTCCAGGAGCTAGCTTTTCGTCTTTTACCTTAACCAGGTATGGCACTACCAACATGTCTCCGTAAACTTCTTTGTCCTCTATTCTGGCTACCCCGATTAATTTTACTATTTCTCCAGATACCCCGGTTTCTTCCTTTAGCTCCCTTAAGCAAGCTTCCTCTGGCGTTTCTCCGATCTCAATAAAACCTGAAGCGGCGCCCCACATACCCTTTCTGGGTGGTAATCCTCTTTTAATGAGTAGAAACCTTTTATCTTTTACTGCTACAGCCAATGCTACTGGCAGGGGATTCTTGTAATCAACGAAATCGCATTTGGGGCAGTATTTCCTCTTTCTTCCTTCAATCATTCCCATTTGCAGAGATGTGGCACAAATCGGGCAATAGTTATATTCCTTCATGTTTTCTCCCATAAGAATAAAAGGCGTAGTTTTTGGTCTATAATATAGCACAGGTTTCGATGAAACTCATTGTTGGCTTGGGCAATCCGGGCAAGACTTATGCGCATAATCGGCATAATGTTGGCTTTCGCTGCCTGAATTATTTCGCCAGGCATCATTCCATCCGCTTTGATAAGAGGCAGTGCCGAGCCAGGATAGGTGTTGGTGAAGTAGCTGGCAGTAAATTGCTGCTAGCCAAGCCACAGATATTCGTCAACATTAGTGGCAGGGTGGTGGGTTGCCTGGTGGAGAAATGTGATGTTCCGTTGAGCAATCTTCTGGTAATTTATGACGATCTTGACTTGCCCCTGGGCAAAGTTCGCATTCGTCAGAAGGGTAGTGCGGGAGGGCATAAGGGAATGAGGTCAATCATTTCCACTCTGGGGAGCGAAGATTTCCCTCGAATCAGGGTAGGCATTGGTCGTCCTGCTCAGGATGACGAGGATTCCATAGTTAGTTATGTGCTTGGCGATCTTACTCCGCAAGAGGAGGAAGTAATCAGGTCGGCTATCACCACCGTGGCTGAGGCAATCGACTGTTTCCTGGCTGAAGGGATAGAAGCGGCGATGGGGAAGTTCAATTAGGCCGGGGGGACTTGAGATTGCTTCGCCTTTAGCTCGCAATGACAGTAGAAGCGAAAGGCTCCTTCAGAATGACACTCCTTTTGTCATTGCGAGGAGCCCGTCATCCGTTAGCTAACGGAGGGCGACGAAGCAATCTCTAAGGGATTGTCACGCGGAGCTTATCCTGAGTGCTATGAGATTCTTCGCTGCCTCTTCGCTTCGCTCAGAACTTCGGCTCAGAATGACAGAAAGTGAAGGGCTGGCAATGATTAAGTCTTGTGTTGAGTTATCCCTGCAGAGATTTTATTTTAAGGCTTTAGCTGATAATATATCGCTTGAGGCACAAATGGTAATTGCTGTTATTGGAGATTCGTCCTGTTCAGCGGAAGAAGCTAAATTAGCCGAAGCCGTTGGTGAACGTTTAGCCCAACAGGGTGCTACCATAGTATGCGGTGGGTTGGGAGGCGTTATGGAGGCAGTTTGTCGTGGAGCCAGGTCAAAAGGCGGCATGACTATTGGCGTTTTGCCCGGCGAGGATATCAATATGGCTAACCAATGGGTGGATATTCCCATAGCTACCGGGGTCGGCTATGCCAGAAATATGGCGGTGGTCAAGTCAGCCCAGGCAGTGGTCGCTATTGGGGGCAACTATGGAACACTCAGCGAGATTGCCTATGCCTTGAAGAGTGGCATACCAGTTATTGGATTGAATACCTGGTCACTATCTCGGAATGGTAAAGAGGTCGATGCCATAATCAGGGTTGGTAATGCTGGAGAGGCGGTGGATAAGGCTGTCTCTCTGGCCGGGAAGCATGAAGGTCACGGGATTGCTTCGCTTCGCTCGCAATGACACAATGGGGGCTGGCAATGACACGATGGGCCTGGCAATGACACAATGGGGGCTCGCAATGACACAATGGGGGCTGGCAATGACGCGATGGGGCTGGCAATGACGCGGGCTAGTTGAGTTCAAAATGCATTTGGGAATGGCAAGTATTGAGAGCATTGAAGCCAGGGAGATTCTCGATTCTCGGGGTAACCCCACCATTGAGGTAGAGGTAACATTAATTGATGGCGTTGTTGGCGTGGCTTCTGTTCCTTCAGGGGCGAGCACAGGCAAGTACGAGGCTGTTGAGCTTCGTGATGGTGATAACAGCAGGTATAACGGGCTTGGCGTCTTAAAGGCCGTAGACCATGTTAATAATGAGATTGCCCCCGAGATAACTGACATGTCTGCATTGGAACAAACAGCTATAGACCAGAAGCTAATTGAGCTTGATGGCACAGCTAACAAATCTCGTCTTGGCGCTAATGCCATGCTGGGAGTATCTGTAGCAATAGCTAATGCAGGCGCCAATTTTTTGGGACTGCCACTTTATCGTTATTTAAGTGGGGCAAAAGCCTGCCTATTGCCTGTTCCGATGCTGAATATCTTGAATGGTGGCAAACATGCCCTGGGCTCCACCGATTTTCAGGAGTTTATGATCGTGCCTGTCGGTGCTGCTAATTTTGGCAAAGCTATGCAAATGGGCAGTGAAGTGTATCACTCCTTAGGCAGAGTCCTTAAAGATAAAGGTTTGAACACCAACATAGGCGATGAGGGTGGTTTTGCCCCACAGCTTTCTTCTAGTAAGGAGGCGGTGGAAGTGATATTGGCTGCTATTGACCTGGCGGGCTATAAAGCTGGAGAGGATTTATTTCTCGCTCTTGATCCCGCGGCGAGCAGCTTTTACCAGAATGGCAAGTATGTTCTATCCCGTGAGGAGATTACTCTTACTTCGGTGGAGATGGTAGATTACTATGCCAGGTTAGTATCCGATTATCCTGTTATTAGCATTGAAGATGGTTTGGGGGAGGATGATTGGCCAGGCTGGCTGTTGCTTATGGCTAAATTAGGTAAAGAGATTCAGCTTGTTGGCGACGACCTTTATGTCACCAATATGGAACGTCTTGAAAGAGGAATTACTGGAAAAGCCTCTAACTCAATCCTTATCAAGCCGAATCAAATAGGCACGCTTAGCGAGGCTCTTGCCGTTATTGAAAGGGCACAAAAAGCGGGATGGACAACTGTAGTTAGCCACCGTTCCGGTGAGACTGAGGATACCACCATAGCTGATTTGGCGGTAGCTACTCAGGCGGGATTCATTAAGTCTGGTGCTCCTTGCCGCGGCGAAAGGTTGGCTAAGTATAATCGTCTCCTTAAGATAGAAGAAGAGCTTGGAGAAGGTGCTCGCTACCCAGGTAAGCAAGCCTTTTACAACCTGGAGAAAATGAAATCGTGGAAATAGTTGCCGGCGTTCATCAACTGAAAATCCCCTTCCCTGAGGGCATATCGGGGGATACCAACGTATATGTTGTTGAGGGCAGTGAGGGCAGCATATTGATCGACACTGGTTGGGATAGTCCTGATGGTCTCATGGCTTTTATCAGGGGGCTGGAATGGGACAGGCTTAAGTTGAGTGATATTCAGCAAATAGTGGTCACGCATATTCACCCGGACCACTATGGGCTAGCAGGTAAGGTGAAAGAACTTTGTGGAGCTAAGATAGCTATGCACAAGCTTGAGGGGGAGCTTATCAATCTAAGATATGTGAACTTTGAGGAACTTCTCAGGAAAGTAGAAGTGGAGCTTGCTAGCTATGGTGTTCCCATAGGAGAGTTGTCTGGCTTTGCAAAAGCTTCACTGTGGCTGCGAGAGTTTGTTTCTCCTGAATTGCCTGAAGTTGTTCTGGATGAAGGCGATGAGATTTCCAATGGCGCATTCAATTTTGAGGTGCTGTATACTCCCGGGCACTCGCCAGGACATATTTGTCTTCGTGAGCCAACAAAGGGCTTGCTATTTTGTGGAGACCTCGTCTTGCATGATAGTTTCCCTCATGTAGGTCTTCATCCCCAATCGGGTGATAATCCACTGGGTGATTACCTGGATTCCCTGAAAAAGGTGCAAAACCGCAGCACAAATTTTGTTTTTCCAGGGCATGGGCCAGTGTTCAATGGTCTAAAGCTCAGGATAGAGGACATAGTTCGCCATCGAGAGCAAAGGAACATGGACATCATAAATGCTCTAAATGGCGATTTAAAGACAATTTATCAGGTAGCTACAGAGATTCCTTGGAAGGTTGAGTCCGGGGGCGTTGCCTTTGAGAATTTAGGAATTTGGGACAAGAGACTTGCTGTGCGTGAAACTGCTGCCCATATCAGGTTACTGGCCTTGCAGGACAGAATTAGGAAGATTGACAAATACGGTGTTTCTTTATTTTTAGTTAAGGACTAATGGAAAGGGGGCAAGAATGACCACAAAAATTGGTATCAATGGTTTTGGGCGTATTGGCAGATTAACTCTGAAGGCGATTAAGGAGCGGCGTGATGGCGAATTAGAGGTGGTGGCAGTCAATGACCTCACCGATGCTAAAACTAACGCCCACCTTTTTAAGTATGATAGCAATTATGGTGTTTATCCGGGCAAGGTGGAGGCCCAGGAGGGCTCTATTATAGTTGATGGTAGGGAAGTAAAGGTAATAGCTGAACGAGACCCTGCTCGAATTCCGTGGCGTGATTTTGGGGTGGATATTGTGATTGAATCAACGGGGCTTTTCACTGAGGCTGGTAAAGCGGCGAGCCACCTTCAAGGCGGGGCAAAGAAGGTGATTATCTCAGCGCCAGCACACGGCGAGGATATAAGCATTGTCCTCGGCGTCAATGAAGGGCAATATGACCCGAATAAGCATCGCATCATCTCCAATGGTTCCTGCACTACTAACTGCATTGCCCCGGTAGTTAAGGTGCTGCATCAAAATTTCGGGATTACGCATGGGCTGATGACCACTATTCATTCTTACACCAATGACCAGCGGATCCTGGACGTGTTTCACCGCGATTTGCGTCGTGCCCGGGCTGCCGCTGTTAATATCATACCTACCACCACTGGTGCAGCTCGCACGGTAACCGTGGTTATTCCTGAGCTTGAAGGGAAACTACATGGCATCGCCATAAGAGTGCCTACCGCAACTGTATCTGTCGTTGACTTTGTTGCTGATTTGGATAGGGAAGCGACCGTTGAAGAGGTCAATGATGCCTTTAGGAGAGCTGCTGAAGGGGGACTTAAAGGCATTGTGGAATACTGCGATATTCCCCTGGTAAGCTCGGACTTCAAGGGTAATCCTGCCAGCGCTATTTTTGATGCCTTGAGTACTATGGTTATCGATGGCAATCTGGTAAAGGTGCTGGCCTGGTATGATAATGAGTGGGGCTATAGTTGTCGTCTCGCTGATCTGGCTAGCTATATTGCCAATAAAGGGTTATAATCTTGAAAGTTTGTTATAAAACTATTGACAAAGCACAGGCCATATTATATGTTATTTGTAATAAGAGTATAATGAAGGGTAAAAACAAAAAGGAGGTACAGAAATGAAAAGGGTTTTTGGTGTGATGATTGTTTTGCTGCTGGCAGTAAGCTTTCTGGCGGCATGTGAGGTGGCGCCTGCTGAGTTTACGCTTTCTGGCGTAACTGTTTCGCCATCAGCGCCGGTTGTTAATGACACAGTTACCATCTCTGCTACTGTCACCAATGTGGGTGAAGAATCTGGCGATTGTAATGTCAGCTTAACCATTGGCGACTACACTGATAGCAAGTCTGTTACCCTGGCCGGTGGTGCAAGCACACCCGTCAGCTTTAGTTACACCGCAGCAGTTGAGGGCTCCTACACGGTAACTGTCTCGACTCCTGATGATAGTGAAACACGAACACTTACGGTAACTGAAGAAGCACCGCCAGGAGCGCCAGTCTGGTATGTTGATGACAACTGGGTGTATACCTGCTCTTATGTGGATGCAGAGGGAACCTCATATGAGGATGTTGAATTAAATGTCACTATGGTAGCCGAAGTACCGGCTGGAACGGAAGAAGGGATTACCGAAGATAGTTACAAGCTCAGTGCGGTCTTTGTTCCTGAGGCGACCCGTGTTGCCGCCGATCTGCCGCTAACGTTACACGTGGGCACCGCTGGTGTATGGAACAGCAAAGCCCATATGGAGTACCTGAAACAGAGTTCAGCAATCGCAGAGCTCCCCGGAATACCATCCAGCGTCACCTGGACCTATGTTGGAGACTATGGCTGGCCCTTTACCGAGGGGAAGACCTGGAGCTCCGCAGTGCGCACTGTAGCTGGTACTATAATAGATGAAACTGTCGACAGGGAGTCTAAGGTACTTGGTGTGGAAACTATTACCGTGCCCGCGGGAACATTCGAGTGCTATCATATAGTGTCATATGACCCCGCAAGTCCGGACACCTATACATCTGAGAGCTGGTTCAACGCAACTGTTGTGAAATCCAATGTAAGGGAGATAGACCGGAGCACATGGTCTGGTGCGGAGACCAGAGTGCTTAAATCCTACTCTGTTAGCTAACTCAATAGTCAGTGTGTTTTAGCAAGACAGCGGTAGCCGTTTGGAATGGCTACCGCTGTCTTATTTCTGCCAACAGTTTAATTGAACTTTTTCATTTCCGGTCATGCTCAAGAATCAAGCCGATAATAGACAAAATCTCTTTAGGAATTTTATTGTGGGGAGTATAATAAGAGATATCATATGGGGTTTGAAGTTTTCTATCGTAAGTGGCGACCGCAGAGTTTTGCTGAAGTAGTGGGGCAGGAGCCGATAACCAGGACTTTGTGCCGTGCTGTGGAGAGCGGAGAAGTAGCTCATGCTTATCTTTTTTGTGGTCCTCGAGGCACTGGCAAAACGAGTACCGGGCGTATCCTGGCCAAGGCAATTAATTGTCCCAATCAACAAGGGGGCGAACCATGCAACAATTGTGATATTTGCCGCTCCATTACCGAGGGAAGCTCTCTGGATGTAATGGAGATAGATGCTGCCAGCAACCGCGGCATTGACGAGATTCGCAATCTAAGGGAAAGGGTGGGTTATAGTGCCAGTATCACCCGCTACAAGGTATACATCATAGATGAAGTTCACATGCTTACTGAAGCAGCCTCCAATGCACTGTTGAAGACTCTGGAGGAACCACCACCTCATGTAATTTTCGTCTTAGCTACCACTGAGCCACACAAGGTGATATCCACAGTAATATCGAGATGCCAGCGGTTTAACTTTTGTCGCCTGGGACAATCAGCGATAGTGGATAAACTGAAGATGATATGTCAAAAAGAAGATATTCAGATTGAGCCTGAATCTCTGAGGGCTTTCGCTCGAGCGGCTACGGGGAGTCTTCGTGACGCAGAAAATTTAGTGCAGCAACTGGTAGGCTATTATGGTCGCAAGATTGATTTTGGACAGGTTCAAGCAGCTCTGGGGTTAACCAGCGATTTAAGGGTCAAGCAATTGGCAAAGCACGTCCTCAACATGGATATCTCCGCTGGTCTTCAGGTTATCAACAGTGTCAACAGCGACGGCATTGACCTCCGCTTATTTAATCGAGAACTTGTGGAGTATTTTCGGGGTTTATTGTTAGCTAAATCCAATTGCGAAGAGGCGATAGATGTTACCCATGAAGACTTAAGTGAAATGAAGGAAACTGTAGCCAATGTTAAGCTGGATTACTTATTAAAAGCGATCAAATCTTTTGCGGGAATAGATTTTCGCGGTGATAGTTATTCTTCTTTACCTTTGGAGATGGCTTTAGTGGATTGTGTTTTGTCCTTTGCCGATGGGCAGCAGGTTACCATCGATAGACCTTCGGAAATTGCGGAGCCTACCTTGCCGCAAAGTTCCGAGAGATTTGGTGAAGAATCTACTTTATTGGAGGATGAAGTTAAAGGGAGCGAAGGCATTGGCTATGTGCAGGCTCGGTGGAAAGAGTTTATCAATTCTTTGAAAGGCGAAGGTTCGAACGGTCATCTGGATGCCTTTTTACGTAGTGCTTGTGAGCCAGTAGCAGTGGAGGATGATACCCTGGTGTTGGGTTTTTACTATTCGTTCCATAAAGAGAAGATCGAAGACCCCAAGTATCAGCATCTGGTAGAAAGGAAACTTAGAGAGTTTTTCCAGCAGCCCGGTAAAATAAGGTGTATCTTGGTTGAGCGGAAGAAAATGGCACCCACTTCATCAAAGACGGAAAATCCGATAATCAAGGCTGCCATAGAAATGGGTGCCAGAGTTGTGGACCAATAAATTGGGAAGATGAAAATAGATAAATCGATATTGCGTCAGGCGCAGCAATTTCAACAGAAATTAGCTAAAGGACAGCAGGAATTAGCGAACATTACCGTTGAGGCCACCAGCGGGGGTAGCGCAGTCAAAGTGGTAATTGACGGACACCAGAGAATTCGCTCGGTGGAAATATCACCGGAGGTAGTGGATGCTGAAGATACTGAAATGCTTCAAGACTTGGTCATGGCAGCGGTCAATGAAGCTATCACTAAATCACAGGAACTTGCCAGAAAACATCTCAGCAGCTTGACCGGCGGGCTTGATTTACCAGGAATTCTTTGAGAGATGGCATTTGTTGCTGAGCCCATAGCAAATTTGATCAGGGAATTTAGTAAATTACCTGGCGTTGGTCCCAAAAGTGCTCAAAGATTAGTTTACTATTTGCTGCGCAATCCAGATGAAGAAGCTAAAGCATTAGCTGAGGCTATTTCGACACTTAAGGAAAAGATAAAACTCTGTTCAATTTGCTTTAATATCACTGATTGCGACCCTTGCCTTATTTGTCAAGATAAACAACGAGACCATTCTAAAATTTGTGTTGTGGAAAAACCGTCAGACATCCTGCCTTTAGAGCGGATTGGGAAGTATCAGGGCGTATATCATGTGCTTCACGGAACCATTAACCCATCGCAAGGAATAGCCCCCGAGCAGTTGAAGATAAATGAATTGTTATCTCGGCTTCAAGGCGGTTCGGTTGATGAGGTGATTCTGGCGACCAATCCTAATCTGGAAGGCGAAACAACGGCGTTATACCTGCGGCGGGTTCTTGCACCTCAGGGTGTTCACATTAGCCGTCTAGCCCGTGGGTTACCATTCGGTGGTGAGTTAGAGTACGCTGATGATGTGACACTTACCCAAGCGTTGGAGAGCAGACAAGAATTTTGAGGACTGTCAATGACTTCACTCCATACGTATCAGACTCAAGCTATTGTCATTAAGCAGACCAAATTTGGTGAGGCTGACAAGATTGTTACTCTTTATACTCCGGAGTTTGGCAAACTAAAGGCGGTCGCTAAGGGGGCATGTCGTCCTGGGAGCAAACTAGGTGGTAATGTAGAACCTCCCAATTATAGCTTGCTAATGCTGGCTAAGGGACGTAACCTGGATATTATCACTCAAAGCCAGACTATGGATGGATTCTCGAGCTTGAAAGGCGATCTATGGCGCATCTCTTGTGGTTCTTACATCTTAGAGCTCATTGATGTTTTTACTACTGAGGGTAGTCCCAACCAGCCATTATTTGATTTACTGCTTGATACCTTGAAGAATCTATCTCTGAGCAATGGTGACGAAACTGTACTACGGTATTTCGAACTTCAGCTTCTTCATCATCTTGGCTATCGCCCTCAGTTGCGTAAATGCGTTGTCTGTAGTTCATCTCTTAAGCCGGGGCTCAATTTTTTCAGTTCTGGCCAGGGAGGAGCACTATGCCCTGAATGTAATCATGCGGAATTTGCCTCTCGCGCTATTTCAATTGACGCATTAAAAGTTCTTCGGCTGTGGCAGGATTGCGACTATGCTACTGCCAGCCGGGTAAGAATGTCTTCAAAGCTATCTTCAGAAGTGAGGCAGTTAATGCAGGAGTATATAACGTATCTTTTGCAGAGGGAGGTTAAATCGATGGCATGGCTAGAAGAGCTAAAGAGAGGGATTAGTGTTGACAGTGGTTGTGGGGTAAACTAAAATCGCCCAGCAATAAAATAACCATCGATATATGGTAGGGCTTTATTTTGGATACTGATTGGCGCCCCAAGCTGGGAGACAAGTTTGTACGTCGTCCCCGAGCCAAAGCTCATCCTTTAAGACGTGTCCTGGGGGTATTTGGTTTATTCAGTGCTGGCTACGGCAATGTTGGCTCATCCATTTATTATGCTCTGGGGCTTGTAGCTTTAATCGCTCTGGGGGCAACCCCTGTGGTCCTACTTATCGCTGGTATTTTCTTCATCTTTACCGCTCTTTCTTACGCTGAGGGCACAGCGATGATACCTGAGGCTGGTGGTTCAGCTAGCTTTGCCCGCCGTGGATTTAATGATTTATTCGCCTCTGTGACTGGTTGGGCGCTGGCATTTAGCTATATCGTAACCATTGCCATTTCTGCCTACGCTGCCCCTGCCTACCTGGGTTATTTCTGGGAACCGCTTAGCGAACCAGCATGGGGCACAGGTCTCGCTATGGTAATCGTTTTTTTCCTGATGTGCCTGAATATCATCGGCATTAAGCAGTCGTCAATCCTTAATACCTTTTTCGCTCTATTGGGTGTAGTTACACAGATACTTATCATACTATTGGCCATCTTGTTCATTTTCGCTCCGCACCCTGAAATCTTCTTTCATAACGTTATAGGTAACTGGCCTTCAGCGTCTGGTTTAATTCTTGGCATCGCTATAGCCACTGTGGCTTATACTGGTATAGAGACAATTTCGCAGCTTTCCGAGGAAGCAAGGCGCCCCACGATAACTGCCCCTAGAGCGATGATTTTGATGATAGCCGTGGTGATGATTTTGTTCACCACCATATCACTAGCAGCTTTCTCCACGATGACACCGGCCGAGATGGCTTCACAATGGGCAAGAGACCCTATGGCTGGCATCGCACATGGGCTTTCTATAGCTATAGTCCCTGAGGAGATAGCTGCAGGGTTGTCATCGAGCCCAGCAGGGATTATCGTCATTACCGCTTTTTTGGGAGGTATTCTCAAAGCCCTGCCCATATTGGTAGCTGTGTTAGCAACAACCATTTTGATTATCGCTACCAATGCCGGGCTTATGGGCATTTCCAGGTTAACTTTTTCCCTGGGGAGGTTCCAGCTCATCCCGTTGACATTATCGAAAGTTCACCATAAATTCAAAACGCCTTACAAGGCTATAATGTTATTCTCCGTGGTGGCTATCTTGCTTCTCATTCCGGGATTCTTTGCTCCAGAGACCTTTATCATATTGGGTGGTCTATATGTTTTTGGTTCTCTCCTGGCTTTCAGTCTCGCGCATGCCTCTATACTCAGGTTGCGGATAAAGCACCCTGAACTTCCTCGCCCCTTTAAGCTTCGGGGGAATATCAAGTTTAAGGGATATGAACTGCCAATAACTGCCATCCTGGGGCTGGTGGCTACCAGTGCTGTTTGGCTTGTGGTAGTCATATATATGTTCCAAACGCAACCTTATGCCCGCTGGGTTGGATTTGGCTGGATGGCTTTTGGGCTTATTTTTTACCTCGTATTTCGCTATCGAAAGCGGTTGCCGTTAATCCATTCGGCTCAGGAAGTTAAATTGCCTGTTGACTAAAAAAGAGTAGCAGGTTAATATCTCGGGTTGATGATGGAGATAAAGAACATTTTAGTGCCCACAAATGGTAGTGGCGTTGATGAGGAAGTCATAAAGCTAGCTTGCAGTTTAGCTAGAAAGTCTAAAGCGAAAGTTTACGCTGTTCATATTATTGAGGTAGAGCGAAGCCTCCCTCTGGATACTCAGATCGATTCAAAGAGTGATGAAGCGGACAGAATACTTACACACGCTGAAGATGCTGCTGTTGACGCGGATTATGAAGTAGAGACCGATCTGCTCCAAGCTCGAGATGCTGGACCAGCTATTGTTAATGAGGCTGTGGAAAGAAAGATAGATTTAATAATAATGGCGACTACTTATAAGAAAGCACCTGGCATACCCGAGCTGGGCAAGGCTATCCATTATGTGTTGAAAGAAGCTCCTTGCCGAGTCTTATTATATCGAGACTCCATTTCTTGAAGTTGAACAGTGGACGTAATTATTATGGGCTGTGGACGTATAGGGGCTGAATTGGCTCATTTACTCGATGCTGAGGGGCATAAAGTAACCGTTGTTGATGTAGATAGTGCTAGTTTTGACGAATTACCGCCTGACTTTGGCGGTATGGCTTTTTTGGGAGATGCCACTGATGAGGAGGTACTTACGAAAGCAGGTATGGAGCGAGCTGATGCCTTTGTAGCAGTGACCCGCGATGATGAACGGAATGCTATGGCAGCTCAAATTGCCAAGCAGATATTCGATGTTCCCAGGGTATTATGTCGAATCTATGACCCGTTGCGAGAGGACTTTTACGGCGGCCTAGGTCTTGAAGCTATTAGCCCCACAAGAGTATTTGTTCGCCTGTTAAAAGAAAGGCTGGAAGGGTAACTGGGGGGAGATGTACGTTATAGTCGTTGGTGGTGGGGAGGTCGGGCATTATCTGTGTAAGCAATTGCTTGATGAGGGGCATGAAGTATTGGTGATCGAAAAAGATGCCAGGAAGTGTGAGCACATTGAGGAGGGACTTGGTGACATATGCTTGCATGGTGACGCTTCGGAGATAGCCATTTTGAACAAGGGGGGGATAACCAGAGCAGAGATGGTTATCGCCGTCACTGGCGAAGATGAGGATAACTTGGCAGCGTGTCAGATAGCTAAGGAAAAGTTTAATGTTCCTCGAGTTATCGCTAGAATTAACGTTCCCAGGAATGAGAAGATATTTGCTAAATTAGGAATAGAGTGTGTTGTAGACGCTGTGTACCTGATTTCGGAGCATATTAAAGCGGAGACCATGCTCTTTCCTTTGACTCGCTTATTTAGCATTAGAGATAAGGGATTGGAAGTTGTGCTTGTGAGGGTGGGAAAGAATTCGCCAGCAGTGGGAAAGCCAATTGGGGAGCTATCATTGCCATTGGGCTCTGTTATATCCTCGGTCATTTCCCATGGAGAGGAATCTCAGATACCAACTGTGAACACTGTCTTAAGGGAGGGTGATCAACTCATCTGCTTGGTTCCCACTGAGAATATAAGCTTGTTTCAAGCTATATTTAGGGAAAGTTAATCACGATGCCTGAGGTCGCATTTCAAGGGGAAAGAGGCGCTTTTAGCGAAGACGCCGTGGTAAAGTTCTTCGGGGAGGATATTGCTCTTTCACCCTGTGCTCGACTTAGGGATGTTTTCCAGGCGGTGTTGGAAGATAGGGCTAATTTTGGGGTAGTACCAGTGGAGAATTCGCAAGCAGGCAGCATCAACGAAACCTATGACTTGCTTCTAGAATACCCCCTTAATATATTTGCTGAAATTATCCTCAGGATAAGCCACTGTTTAATGGCCTTACCTGGCGAAAGTGTAAGTAGTATAAGCACGATTTATTCGCATCCTCAAGCCCTGGCTCAGTGTGAACAATTTTTAAGAAAACTCGGGCTCAACATAATACCTGGCTACGACACTGCGGGCAGTGCCAAGATGATAAAAGAAAGCGCATTGAAGGGGTGTGCTGCCGTGGCTAGCGAAAGGGCTGCTGATATTTATGGTTTGCAGGTTTTAGCTCATGGAATAGAAGATAACCGGGATAACTATACTAAATTTTTCGCCGTTTCCAAGCAAGAAGCCAGGCTAGGACAGAAGAACAAGACGTCTCTGGTCTTCGGTACCAAGAACATGCCTGGTGCACTCTACTCTGTGTTGGGGATCTTTGCCACTAGGAATATAAACCTGACGAAATTAGAATCAAGGCCAAGCAAAAACAAGGCTTGGGAATACATATTCTATGTTGATTTTGAAAGTCGCTTGGGTAGCAAGGTGTATCAGGAAGCACTGGGGGAACTGACCCGGGAAGCCGCTTTTGTTAAGATACTGGGTTCTTATCCTCAATGGGAACAACAATCAGGTTAACCTTGCCTTTAGCTTCCGATATGTATCAGCCAACGCCTCTGAGATAACCCTGGTGTCACTTAATACCGGCATAAAATTAACATCGCCTTCCCACCGAGGTACTATATGGGTATGGAGATGCCCTTCGATGCCAGCCCCAGCAACCCTACCCAGATTTAGCCCAATATTGAAACCCGCTGGCTTCAATACCTCTGTTAGGAGTTCAATGCTTTTCTTGATAATGATGAAGTGCTCCTTTGCTTCATCGTCGGTCAAATTTTGAAGGTTTGCCACATGTCGGTAAGGTGCGACCATCACATGCCCCGGGTTATAGGGAAAGGCATTTAGCATCATGAAATTTCTCTGTCCCCGGTAGAGGATGAAATTCGCTTCATCATCATTCTCTCTGGGTTTTTGGCAAAGAAGGCAGCCTTCCTCTCTAGCTCTTTGTATGTATTCTATTCGCCAGGGTGCCCAAATTTGCTCCATTGCTTCAAAGGGATGTTACCCTGCCGGCAAGTGAATTGCAATATTATCGCAAAATATAGTCTTGGCATTTGAAAACAATGAGACATCGTTGTATAACTTAAAATATGTGTAGTATAGAACTTGTTCCTTCACTTTCTCACTGCATCGAGACTGTGGCCAAAGAAGCATACTGGAATCTGGCAAACAAGTATATGAGGAATGAACCAGAGGATAAAGAGCTTACCAGGCAAATTGAGCTTCTTAAAGCATTTTTGGAAATGATGGATTTCGGGAGACTTCGCAGTGAAAGCGAGATGCATTTAGTTGAAGGAAGAACGGTCAAATTTGTAATTTATTGGCAAGGTAATAAACCCGGTTACGATATGGTGATAAGCTAAGTTTCCCCGCGGATTAAAGCAATAGATTGAGCAGCTATTCCTTCCTCTCTCCCGATGAACCCTAAACCATTGGTGGTAGTGGCTTTTACCGTTATCTGGGATGGTTTGATGTTCAAGGAATGGCTGATTTGTTTCCTCATTTCGGTGGTGAGAGGAGATAGTTTGGGACGTTGAGCAATGATGGTAACATCGATGTTGACTATCTTGAATTTCTTTCTACTTATTTGTTCAGCGATTTTGCTCAGCAAAGTTAAGCTGGAGATATTTTCATACTCCGGGTTTTCTGGCGGGAATTGGGTGCCAATGTCGCCTAAATCAGCAGCGCCGCATAAAGCATCAATTATGGCGTGGACTACTACATCAGCGTCACTATATCCCGATAAGCCTTTATCAAAAGGAATGTAAACTCCTCCCAGGATTAGCTTGCGCTCTGGAACAAGGGGATGGCAATCATAGCCGATACCCACTCTCAACATCGCTAACAATGACCTCCGCTAAAGCTAGATCGGCAGGGGTAGTTATCTTTATATTATGATGTGTGCCCGGGAAAAGCTTTACCTTACAGCCAAGACGCTCCACGGCAGCAGCATCATCAGTCACTTCTTCTGTGAGTTCTTCGTAGGCTTTTGTTATTATCTCAAATTTAAACATCTGTGGGGTTTGTGCTATCCATAGCTCGCTGCGTTGCAGGGTTTTTTCAATTATTTCAGCGTCATTGGCAAGTTTAATCGTTTCGTTAACTGGCACCGCAGCTATAGCTGCTCCAGTTTCTCTCGCCGCCTCCAATCCCTTTTGGATTAGATTCAGAGTTAGGAAAGGACGTGCTCCATCATGGATCATAACCCAGGTGCAATTTACTAGCTTGTGCAGGCCTCGCTTTACGGAATCTTGACGTAATGGACCACCAGGGTATATATCAGTGACCTTAGTCCATTCTCTTTCTCTGGCTAATTTTTGTCCTAACTCTAGATCATCGCTTCTCAGCGCAATAACTATCCGGTTAATCAAGTGGCATTTTTGGCAAGTATCTATCGACCAAGCTAACAAAGGTTTATCTTTGAGAGGGGCAAAGATTTTATTCAGGTTACCCATTCTCTGGCTGTCGCCTGCAGCGGCTATGATGACTCCTAGTTGGGGGGCTTTATTCACCATTGATTGTTTCCCTGTTGATTTTCTTGGTAAGCCCTAATCGGAGGGCTTGGCTTAAAGAGTTAGCTTCGAGCAGCTGAATATCGGCGTGGTTAAGCACGGGGTTTTGGGAGGGTCTGGGGAGGAGGCAAGTTTTGAAACCTAGTCTAGCTGCTTCAGCGATTCGTCTTTCTACCTGTGGCACAGTTCTGAGTTCTCCACTTAGTCCTATTTCGCCGAGCACGATTGAACCTGAAATTGGGACACGGTCGCTAAAGCTAGAAGCAATAGCTAAGGCAATTCCGAGGTCAATCGCTGGCTCATTGAGCCTTAATCCACCGGTGACGTTGACGATAACATCCTGGTTAAAAAGTCGTAGCCCAGCGCGTTTGGTAAGCACAGCGATGATTAGAAGCAGGCGGTTAAAGTCAACGCCGTTGGCAATGCGTCTTGGCGGGCCAAAATTATTTGGTGTAGTTAAAGCTTGTAGCTCCACGAGCAAGGGGCGACTCCCTTCAAGGGTAGGTACTACTACTGAGCCGACCGTGGCATCGGTATGCTTGGACAACAAAGCTTGAGACGGGTTATCTACTTCCACTAACCCACTATTGCCCATTTCGAAAAGTCCAACCTCATTAGTGGAGCCGAAGCGATTTTTAATACCGCGCAGCATACGGTAGCTGCCAAAAGGCTCACCTTCGAAATAAAGCACTACATCGACTATGTGTTCCAGTGTTCCAGGACCAGCGATAGAACCGTCCTTGGTCACGTGACCAGTAAGCAATACAGGCACATTATTCTGCTTTGCCCACCACATTATCCTCGATGCGCATTCACGCACCTGGGAGACACTACCTGTCATCCCGGAGATATCTTCCAGGTACATAGCTTGGATGGAGTCAATGACCACCAGTTTGGGTGAAATCTGTTCCAAGTGCTCCATGATAATAGCTATGTCGGCTTCAGACAGAAAAAAAAGCCCTTTACCATCTATGTTTAGCCGCTCAGCCCTGAGTTTAACTTGATTGATGGATTCTTCTCCAGAAATATAGCCCACAGGTCGTTTATCTTTAGCTATCATTGCTGAAGCTTGAAGTAACAGTGTCGATTTGCCTACTCCTGGTTCTCCGGCGATGAGGACTACGGAGCCAGGCACTAAACCGCCTCCTAGAACACGGTTTATCTCAGAGAAACCGAGGCTGAGGCGGGGAAGTGCGCTTTTCTCTACTTTGGAAAGCTCCTGAGGTTTATTCCCCTTAAGCGCAGGCCTACTATAAGAGGCACGATATGGGCTGACTGCTGTTTCTACAAAGCTATTCCATGTGCCACAATCAGGGCAATGACCTAACCATTTAGGACTTTCCTTGCCACACTGCTGGCAAACAAAAACGGTTTTGGATTTTAATTTGCCATGATTACTAGCTTTCAAGTTAACTGGTTAACATTTTGTGACTACAAGTTATATTTCCTTTGTCATCTCAGAAAGTCCAAGCTGTTGTAATTTTTCCTTCGTTGGCTTACCTGTCTTTATATCCCATCCCCGCTCTTTGTAGTGTCCTCGCATTAGAGTTTCCATATCTGGTTTCTTACCCTGTGATGTTCCCTCTGAGAGTGGTGTGATGGCTATCTTTGGGAGCTTGTCATCCTCCTTGGTGATACCAAGCTTGATATTGATCATACGTTTTACATTGAAACCTCGCTCTCCTGCCATCATAAGGGAATCAGGATTGAAATCCCACCCTGTAACTGCGTTTAATAATCCTGCTATATGTTCAGGCGATATTATGGGTGAAAAAGTACACAATGGGAGTGAGTTGAACAGGTCCCTCAAATTCTGGTATCTGGCTACCATAGCACCCTTATCCTCAGATGATTCGAATCTATCTCCAGGGATAACCCCGGCATCAAGGACACCCCGCCCCATATCAACCAGATAGTAATCTGCCTTCGTGTGGCATGCGCCGCGAGGTGATGTGGCGTAATCCACGGCGTCTCCGAAAAACGCTCTGGGGTCATGCATTGGAATCTCCAACCCCTTTACATGTACAGCTTCGTCTCTGGAGACACCAAATTTCTCCGCTATTCTTTTCACCCCTTCAGCTAAGATATCTCCCGCTCCTTCTCTTTTGGCGATTTTTTCAACAAGGCCAACAATAGCTTTACTGTCTCCCCACTTCATTTCCATTCCGATCTTGTCTTTCGTGAGTATGCCTTTCTCATACAAGTACATTGCGAATGCTATTGAGACTCCTGTCGATATTGTATCAATCCCGTAGTCGTTGCATAGATGATTTGCGTGAATGATTGAATCAAGGTCAAAGTTCATGCAGCATGGACCGAGTGCAACGGCGGTTTCATATTCAGGACCATCTACCTTATCTATTCCATGGTTACCGTATTCTGTCAATCTTCCACAGCCTATGGGACAGCCATAACAGGCAACCGATTTTACGTAATATTTCTGCTTTAATGCCTTCGCGTCTATCTCCTCAACAGGAAAGACAGATTTAGAAAAATACTTCGCTGGGGCATCTGATAGATACATCGCCATGTCGAGATACCCTACCGTCCCGAACTCACTGAACATTTCTCTGGTAGATAAGGCGGTCAGTTCTGTTATCGGGACAACCAAAGCCGCTTTTATATCTGCTTTAAGTTTGCCTGAATTTGCCACGCTTGGCCTTCTATCTCCATATGTAACGATTGCCTTTAGCTTTTTAGCACCCATGACAGCTCCTAATCCGCATCTTCCCGCTGCCCTTCCATCGTCATTCATTATGGCAGCATACTTGACGAGGTTTTCACCGCCTTGTCCAATGCCAGCAACTCTTGCCTTTTTCTCCCCCACTTCTTTCATCAAGATGTCCTTTGTTTGATAAAATCCCTTTCCCCATAAATGGGAGGCATCTTTTATTTCTGCAGCCCCGTCGTGTATCAAGAGATAAACAGGTTTATCGGAACGTCCTACTATCATGACGCCATCGTAACCCGTGGATTTCAGTGAAACTCCGAAGAATCCCCCGGTGCTCGATTCTCCCCATATATTGGTAAGTGGTGATTTGGCACAAATGGTATGTCGGCCTGTGGATGGGACTGCAGTACCTGTGAAGGGTCCTGTGATGAAAATGAGGGGATTTTCTGGGCCCAATGGATCGAGGTTTTTGCTCAGTAGTGGATACATCAACTTCGCTGAAAGCCCGGCTCCACCTATGAATTTCCTCAAATCCTCTTCTTTTAGCTCTATATCCTTTGTCTGTCGAGTGCTTAAATCAACCTGCAAGATTTTTCCATGATAGCCGTACATTTCAATTCCTCCTTTTAAAAGTCGATATCTTTCCCTTCGTAGGCATACTCAAGCATTTTCTTAATGTCAATGATGGAGGTAGGTCTTGGGCTTGCCCCTGTGCATACGTCTTCCGAGGAATACCTGGCGACATCGGCAAGGTTTTTCTCCCATCTCTCCTTGGTGATTCCGTGCTCCTTCAAGGCATAGGGCACATTAAAGCTCAAAAGAAATTGCTTGAACCTGTTAACGAGTTTTTGAAGGCATTCCGCCTCGTCTTTTGCCT
>JABUBO010000110.1_pt1 | contig 24063 bp, 26 predicted proteins | sample 7240361 | NCBI WGS metagenome assembly JABUBO01 (sample SAMN07256346, study PRJNA390944) | subsurface metagenome | isolation source: Methane hydrate marine sediment | place: Pacific Ocean: Eastern North Pacific, ODP site
CGTCAGACCTCGGTATTCTCTTCTCCCAGCGGGCAACTTCCATACCGTCTTCTTCCAGAATGATTGTGGGCACTTCCAGAGCATCCAAAAGAGAGCCCTCGGTCAATCCATCCACTGTATCCAGGTCGTAAAAGGTGAGTTTAATCCTTTCGGTCAATTCCCATTTGTCCAGAAAGAATTGAAATTTCCTGAGCGAAGCCTTGCAAAGATTGCAGTCTTTCTTTCCAAAAATTTTGACCTTCATCTTAAAAAACGTGGCTCGGAGACCCCTCCCGTAAGGGAGGGAAAGAGAGCCGCTCTCCTTTCTATAAGTAGTGTTTTTGCTCTCTCTAAAAGAGCTCCGATTCATCGGAGTGCCGATGCATGAATTTTTGTACCATCAAGTTTTCTTATATCAAAATAACCTGTCTTTCTTCTGCCAATGATAAAACACTCAATCCTCCTCCATAGCACCTTATCAAATCTTTCAAACCCATTTATAATCCTTTCGCTAGTATTCTTGATATGACTTCTTTCTCCTTTAAACAGCTTACGGTTACATTTTCTTACCTGTTGAATAAGATATTCAACCCCAACTCTATCCTGTATTGTGCCACCAGCAATTAAAAAGGCATCGTTGCTATGAGATTTAGGCAACCTGAGTTCTCTTCGCTTTTGTTTGGTAATGTAGCCATAGGTATGGAATACCACATTACCTAAACCCTTTAGTTTATTAACCAGCATCCATCTTACGGTAGACATGAATGTTTCAGCCTTGAATTCTTTAGAAAATTGAATGTTGAGCTTCAGTCCTGCTTTCGATACTTTCTCATGGCAAGTGGAACATAGGGTTATCAAATTATCAGGCCTCATCCCACCTATCTGTCTGGAAACGATATGGTGAACTTCCAACACAGGGTCTTTCGATTTCCCTTTGCAATGCTGGCATGTATGGTTATCTCTATGGAGAGCATACTCCCTGACGTTCCAGAAGCCTTTTTGTTCTCCCTTCTGATACTCAATTCCAGATATGTCAGGATTCTTAATCTTCTGAATATCAAAGGCGGCTACTTCAATGTTGATTTGAGAGATGGGAAGGATTTCCCCTGCTTTGCCAATAAGTTTAATCTGAGTATCAAATTTGTTCTGGATAGATGGTGCTAACCAACCTTTGGGTTTCTTTCTGTTTAGAAATCTTGGCTTTCTATACCATGTTTTACGGGATCTTCTAAATCTGCGATACTGTCTTCGCTCTGAATTGAGTTTAACCATATCTGTTCTGAGATTAACTCCTGCAGAATAGACCTCTTGTTTGTTTGTCACAGCGGATAAACCAATCCTACTATATCCGCTGTCCACCCCAAGAGTTATTGATTGTTTTGTTTCACCTGTTGTCATAGTTAATTGAATTGTAAATGGTGTCCTTTTTACCACCCTTGCTTTGTCTTCTCTCAGAAGTGCTCTTGCTTTTCTTGGTGAGCAAGGCATAAGCGGTTTTCCTCTTCTGTTGAGGACATAAACCCCCACACCAAAACTTTTGGTGTGGGGGTAAACGACAGATACTCTCAAGTTCTGCCCTGCGTGTCCTCCCGCAGTTAGTGCCGCATCGGGACTGTTAGGAGAGGTTTTCAAGCCTGTCACACTGTCCCTACCCTCAGGACTGTTTAATGACAGACCACAGTTGCTACGATCGTGCGGAATAACCGTAGGTGTGTTGGTTAACCTTCTCTCTCTTAACTTCTGCATAGTTACCTATGCCCCCTTGTCAACCAGGGCCCCGATGGATATCGGGGCCCCGTCCATTAGGGCGGGGTAGTTGACCCCCTTCCTTCCTCCTAATCAGAACAGAGCTTTAGCTCTTCTATCCAGCGCTTTGTCTGGCAACTCCCTTATGTTTATTTTTCCGCTTCAATTTTTTTAATTCTTTTAAGAATGTATCTATATCATTAAACTGCCTGTACACAGAAGCAAATCTCACGTAAGCTACTTCATCTAATTTACGTAGCTTCTTCAACACTGTCTCTCCGATTACTTTAGAAGGAACCTCCATTATGTAGTCTTGCAATTCCTCCTCAATCTCGCTAACAATTCTCTCCACAATATCGAGTGAAATTGGCCTTTTCTGACAGGCGCGCAGAATGCCTTCTTGCAACTTATTGCGGTCGAAAACCTCCAGCCTTTTATCCTTCTTAATAACCATAAGAGGCATACTTTCAATCCTCTCAAAGGTAGTAAACCTCTTCTTACAGGCAAAACATTCCCTGCGTCTCCTGACCACAGAACTTCCTTCTACCGGTCTGGAGTCAATTACTCTTCCTTCAGAGTTGCTACAAAATGGACACTTCAAGATAACCCCTTCGGGGTTACTTCCATAGGGGCTTCGCCCCTCTGGCGCTCCAAAATGCTCCTATTCGTCGCATTTTTCCGCTGTCACCCCTTGGGGGAAACCAGATTGTTTCCCCCAAACCCCCTAATCCGCATCCCGATTGTTATCGGGATGCTTCAATATAACCACCCCAACATACAATATAAAGTATGAAATTCATAATAGCATACTACATATAGTGCTGTCAAGAAAAATTTGAAACAATTATTCTTTGGTTTAGGAGAGAAAATTTGTGGAGGTATTCTATTTTTTTCTGGTGGACAATAACTTTCTTGTCTTGTTAATCAAATCTTCTGTGCTAAATGGCTTAGTAACGTAATCAAAGGCTCCTTGAAGGAATCCTTTTAATCTACTTCCGTAATCATCCTTGGCAGTTAACATAATGATGGGAATCCCGAAAGAACTCTTGTCTTCTCGTAACCTCCTGCAGACTTCATAACCATCTCTTTTGGGAAGGAAAATATCCAATATAATAATATCAGGATTTTCTCTGTGCGTTTTATCTTCAGCTTCTATACCGTCAATAGCGGTTACGACTTCATATCCTTCAGACTCTAAACTCTCTTTCAAAAGCTGTAATGTGTCTGGTTCATCCTCTACTATAAGAACTTTTTCTGGCATAATTCTCTCCCATTCTGTTTTCTACCCCACAAAGGGTAGAAGAATAGCAAGTCTCCTGCTCTCATCTTCAAAGCGAACCTTTCCGCCCTGGGCTTCCACAATACTTCTAACCATAAATAGCCCTAAACCTGCACCCTCTTTATTTCCACTCTTTCCCTGACCTATTCCTCCTACAGTATCAGGAAAAAGTATCTCTACAAACTTATTCTGACCAACAACTTTCGGTTCACCGTTAACTGAAAAAATAACTTTCCCGCCTGAGGGAGTCTCATTAAGGGAGTTCTTTATGAGTCTGGTGAAAACTTCCCTGAGGGTTTTCTCGTCGCCACGAATAATTGGTTGACCAGTTGGCAACTCTACACATAGAGAAATCCCTTTATCTTCGGCTTCTCTCTTTAAGGATTGAACAACCCTGTCAATAATATCGAGGAGAGCTATAGGTTCTTTCTTGAGCCCTAATCGCCCCGACTTCACCGGAGAAAGTTCAGACAGTTCTTCCACTAATCGAATGAGTCGTTCCACCTGTCTGTGGACAATCTCTAAATACCTCTTCTGCTGTTGGTTGATATCTCCTGTTTTTCCGCCCAGTATTTTAGAGACATATTCCTTAATGGGTGTTAAAGGAGAACGCAGCTTATGTAGGGCTAAAGTAAGGAACTCTTCTTTTACTCGGTCCCTTGTTTTTAACTCTTTAATTTTTTGTTTCAGTTTTCTCTCAGCTTCTTTATATTTTGCTGAATCTTCTCCACCCAAAACAAAAATCCTCCTTCCCAGGTTACTTCTTTCAATTCTCAGTTCTCAGTCCTGTTTTCTCAGCTAAATCCTTATATAAGCACGTTCTGTTTTTCCCGGTTGCCTTAGCTCGGTATAAAGCCTTATCGGCACAGTTGACCAAATCTTGAGCATTTTTGGTGTCTACAGGGTAAGTAGCAATCCCAATGCTAACGGTTACTTTTCCTACGGGTTGTTTCTCTCTATATTCGAAGGGAAAAATTTCTATTTCCTTTCTAACTTTTTCCAATACTATGAGAGCTCCTTCACGGCTAGTTGCTGGAAGAATTACTGCAAACTCTTCACCTCCGTATCGGAAAGGAACATCTGTCCTGCGCAGATTACCAATAAGTATCTGGCTAAGTTGCTTAAGAACCATATCTCCAGCCAGATGACCATTAGTGTCGTTATAATGCTTAAAGTCATCGATATCCAGCATTGCCAGAGATAAGAAGTGGGCGTATCTTCTGGTAAGCTCTATGTCTTCAGGTAACCTTCGCTGGAATTCTCTCTTATTATAAACCTGTGTAAGTTCATCTACCCTGGTTAATTCTTCAGTGTCCTTATGCAATTTTGCAATCTCAATAGCTATTCCCACCTGATTGGCAAAAAGAAGCAAAGGAGCAAAATCCTCCTTTATTATCTTTCGCTTAAGATTGCTTTGAGAGACAATAAGGGCGCCCAGGGATTTGTCCTTAACCACAATGGGGATAACAGCAAAGCTTTTGAGTTTAAACTTATTTATAATCGGAATCGGAGGCTTAACTCGCGGATCACGGCTGGCATCTTCCACAATATAGGGCTTCTTTTCCTTAATGGAAAGGGAGAGAATTCCTGGAGTTTCCTCAACGGGAATATTGTAACGGCTAATTCCCTTCATAGAAACCGCCCCGGGATAGGCGATACATTTTAATAATTTTTTGTTCTCTTCCTCCGCAAAAAGGTATAAGAATACTTGATCGAAACCGAATTCTTTCCTTATGTCCCGCATTATCAGCCATAGAACTTGTTCCGGTTCCATAGTGGTGCGCATAGTTTCGGTAATTTCGTTTATATCTTTAAGTTTATGATGGGCAATTCTTAAATCCTTGTTCTGACGATGGCTCTGTATATCTTTACAAACAAAGAGAAGGATAAGCGATGCCAGAAGGATATATTTTGCTATATTATCTAAAACTAAAAAGATATCCAACACTATGTAAATACCAGCCAGAATGAAAACCAAAAAAGCAGTAGTCTTAAAAATTCTTCCCATATTCCCACCTATCCAATGATTCTTCCTATCTTTTCCTTCAACACTTCCAAATCTACAGGCTTGACAATGTAATCGGCAATATGGCCAGCCCATATCTCAAAGTCACTCCTGAAAGTATCATAAGCAGTACAGACGATAATGGGAAGGGCGGGATAGTCCTTCCTGATCTTCTCCAGCAATTTCAATCCACTCATATCGGGAAGCTTAATGTCCAGGATGAGAAGGTCTATTTCTTCTTTACTTAAACAGTGGAGAGTTCCCTTCGCATCCCTCGCTTCCAGGACATCGTATCCTTCCTCAGTCAGTTCATCCTTAAACACCTCACGCAGAACCTCTTCATCCTCGGCAATCAATATCTTTTTCATTACCCCTCTAACCCTTTCTCTTCCTCTTTTTTCCTTGTTCTTTTCATCGGGAGGCTTACGATGAAAGTAGTCCCCTTGTCCATTTCGCTTTCCAGCTCTATCTTCCCTTTATGGGCAAGAATTATTCTCTGACATATAGCTAAACCCAGACCTGTACCCTGGGGTTTCGTACTGAAGAAAGGCTCAAATACCTTCTTCCTGTTATGGACAGGAATGCCAGGGCCGGTATCGCTAATTCTAATCTGGAGGAATCTCTTATCCTGACCAGTGGCAATCTTTAATTCTTTTTTCTCCCTATCCTGCATAAAGATGAGCGTATTCTGAATCATGTTCAAAATGACCTGTTTTAAAAGAGCAGGGTCGATGGGGATGGCAGGTAGATTTTGGTCGAGTTCCTTAGTAAGGACTGTTCCGCTCTTTCTAATCTCATCATCCATATGTAGCAGAATCTCCTCAATTACCCGGTTAACATTCTCCTCCACCAAATTTGGCTTGGGCTGACGGGTAACCGTGAGCATATCCTTAACAATTCTTTCCAGGCGGTCTACTTCCTGCATAATGTAATTAGTATATTTTTTGTTAGGGTCTTTTTCTTCCACCGCCTTGTGTATTCGTTGCGCGCAACTTCTTATTGAGCTCATCGGATTTCTCACCTCATGAGCCACAATCACCGACATCTCTCCTACAGCAGCCAGGCGTTCTGAGTGAATTAAATGAGCCTGTGCCTCTTTCAGCTCTTTCTTGGCCAGCTCGACCTGGTGACGTAACTCTTCGCTAAATCTCTTTTCAGTATCATATAATCTGGCATTTTCTATGGCCAGTCCAGCCTGATTGGTGAAAGTTACCAGGGAGCGAAGGGCTTCCTCTTCTATGGGACGTCCGCTATGCAAATTATCTACTAACAGGACTCCATTTACTCTCTCTTTGGCTATCAGAGGCACTGAAGCCATTGCATTGACTCTTCCCTCGAGTCCGGCAAAAATCTTACCATAAGTCCTTTCCTGGCTGGAAGTAGTTCCGCCCTGATAAATCGGAGGTGAATTTACTTCTGCTTCGCTTTCCTCTTGTGTCGCCCCTAATTTTTTCACTTGCCTGGAAACAGGCTCTTGTAAACGCATCCCTCCCTCACCAACTTTAGCAATAATGTATGGCCTTCCATTCCTAACTGTCTTTACAATGGGATTTTGCTCATCTGCCAATGGAATCTTTAAATCTGAAAGAAGCTCCCGAGCCAATCCAATTGCCTGTCTACCCTCAATAAATCTTTGTTTCCCGTTTACCATGCAGATTATTGCACGGTCAAAATTTAAGTGTTTTGACACACCTTCTAATATTGTATTCAGTATCCTATCCAGGTCCATAGTGCTAGACATCGCTCTACTTATCCTGTCCAAAGTCTTCAGCTCGTTCATCTTCTGGGTAATTACAATATTCTTCTCTTCCAGCTCATCCTTTGATTTCTTAAAGAGACCGGCCGTCTCTTCATGCTTTTTCTGAGAAAGAGTCAGTTTCCATATCTGTCCATAGATGAGTCTAAACACAAGGATTAAAAGGATGGCAACTACAATAAGGGAAAACGTAACTGAGAGAAATGTTGCCCAGCCGGCAGATAGGTTTCGATTGAGGTAGTTTTCGGTAAGCCTATAAACTACTAACATTACCAAGAAGATGGATATTGTCAGCCATCTCAAAGGACGTAAATAGGTAGGTTCTTTCATTTTGCCTCTACATGAGAGAAAATTCTTTTTAAATATACAAAATATGACTATAAAAGTCAACGCAAAAAACCAAATAAAAGCTATGCCATTTATGCGCTAAAGCGCATAGTTTCCCTTCAGGCACCAAATTTTTTTAACTTAAGTCCATTAGCTAACATCAGGGGTAGGGCATTAACTGCTGGAAACCTCCCCAGACCACCCCTGCTGCATTCCCTCTCTGTAAATCTCTTAGCCCCATCAACTCGAATAAATTTTGAGTGGAGCAAAAATGGATTGGGATGCCAGGAGTGGGATTTCAAGAGAGAGGGCGTAGAATGGTCGCTGGTAATTACAATCACATCAAATTTTAGATTCAGAATTTCAGGAATAAATTTATCTATTTCTTCAATCGCTTTCACTTTCTTCTCCAAGTCGCCATCTTCCCCAGAAGAATCAGTTTTCTTGATGTGCAGATAGAAGAAATCGTATTTCCCAAAGTTTTCTTTAAGTGTCCTCAACTCATCCTCTATACTCTCTCCTGTGAGAAGAACCTCCATCCCCGCCAGCCGAGCCAGTCCCTTATACATCGGGTAAGTAGCAATCGCTGCTGGAGAGAGGTTGAATAGTTCCCCCATCGAGGGAATCCGGGGAACCTTGGAAATCCCCCTGAGAAGTACCGTATTGGCTGGATGCTGACTTTTCAAAACCTCAGTTGCTTTCTTAATAAAACTATTTGCCACCTCCTCTGTTTTTTTAGCCTTAGTAGAAAGCGCCCGGGCAGGCTTTGCCTTCTCTCCATTTTTCTGAGGGTCAGCATCGCTCACAGGACCATTCAGGCCATCCCCGCGAAAAATAACCACAAAGCGGTGCTCCTTCCCCGGCCGGATAAAAACTTTCACCCCTTTTATCTTTTCTATCTTCTTCCCCAAAAGAGCACAAATTTCTCTATTCTTCTCCGTGGGAATTCTTCCTGCGCGGCGGTCCACAATTATTCCTCGATTATCCATGGTGGCGAAATTACCTCTGGCTGCCATATCCTTGTGAGTCAACTCTACACCTATGCCCAACGCCTCCAGAACTCCTCGTCCAATAATATATTTCACTGGGTCATAGCCAAATAGTGCTAGATGGGAAGGACCACTTCCCGGCGTAATTCCATACCCTATAGCATCAGTTAAGCCACAAATCGAGCCAGAAGCAAGCTTGTCCAGATTGGGAGTTTTAGCTCTCTCCATCTCTGTCTCTCCATCTTGTGGCAATCCGCCAACTCCATCTATAACCAAAAGTAGAATCTTAGAATCTGTTTTAATGGAAATTTCCTTAATTATGCTCTCAGAAACCATTTCTATCTCCTTTCAATAAATATCATCTAGCATAAAACTCCTTCTGCAAGTTTCTTGCCCTCAACGCCTCGTTTCTCAACATACTGATTATAGATTTCAAAAGCCCTAACTGAATTCTTGCCCCCTTTTCTCGCTCAGCCCCTCTCCTAAGGAAGGTAAACACAGATTCTTCCTTCTGGAAATCCTGATAAATACCCATTCCCAATTTCTCTTCTGCCTTGAGAACTTTCAGAAGCTCGTTTTTGGCATCGGGATAAGGACGGACTCTTCCCCCCTCAATTGCTAAATTGTTAGCTCCCATCTGCCGATAACTTGCCGTTTCTTTCCCCAGAAGGGGAACTATTCCACCTTCAAAGAAGAAGGAGCGAGCGAGGTAGTTCCTTAAATTACCATACTCATATTCCAGCTTTTCCCCTCTCTGGGAAACCGATTTCCAATCTGTTCTATCTATATTTTCCATAACTTCTTTTAGATTTTTGCTCATTTCCGCTAAATCTTTATCCTGGAGACTCTTGTCTGAAAATGGGAGGGTTTGCCTCTCCTCAAAAATGGACTTTAAGGTGGCAAAGGCTATTTTACTCGTCTTCTTAGCCAGCTTCTCAAATTGAGAACGGGGAGGATGGAGGAGCTCTTCCAGACTCTTCCCCAGCGACTTATAAACAGATGCTTTCTTCTTTCCTCCCTTCTCCAGAAGTTTCAGTGTTTCTTTCTCCAATTCATCAATTGGCTCAGGAGAAAGGACAGTCAGAGTACCTTTATATGGCTTTACTATTCCCTTACCACTGGGATGAACAAATAAGACCCTTACAGGATATTCTCCTCCCTCATCCACCTTCCAGCGGAAGGAGAATGTAACTTCCTTTCCCGGAGGTATACGCTTACTAACTTCCTTCTCTTCAGAGCCAATAGAAAAAACTGCTTTATATCCCACCATCACCTTCTCATCCCATAGACGAGCTACACCTTGCCCATCATTTTTCACCACCAGAGAAACCTCTACAATATCTCCTTCTGTAGGCGGACTGGGGGTCCAATTGTCTCTAACAATTATAAGTTTTGGCGGAGGCAATACCTTAACCGATTCCTCATCACTCCACAACAGAGGTTCCATATCTTTTGCCACCGCGTAGAAAGAAGAGAATTCCAGGAGATGCTCGCCTTCCTCAGCCTCCCAGGTGAACTCAAAATCGCTTTTTTCTCCGGGTTCTATCTCCCCATCAAATTTAACTTGCTTTTTTATCCCATCTATAGATAAGACTGCCTTATAACCTACCCCACTCCCTTCATGCCAGGGGATAATAGGATTTACTCCAATGTTCTCTATTCTCGTTAAGATAGTCATAATGTCCCCGCTTTGGGGATTAGTAGGCTTCCAGGAGAGAATAACGGGCACAATATTTATTCCCGTATCGATAGTCAGTGGCAATTCAGCCTTAGTTAAAAATTCCCTTTGGTCAAACTCGTAGGAGGCCGAGACCTTCAAGTAGTGAGTCCCCCTTTCGGCCCTCCAAGCAAATTGTAAATTTTGAAATTTCCCTGGCAAAATGGCAGGTCCTTCCATAATCGAACCTCTACGTCTCCCGTCTACATAGAGGGATAGACGATACTTTTCGCAAGGAAGATCGCCTCTGTTTTCCAGACTTGCTAAAATCTCTACCTCCTCTCCCATATATGGAGAGGGAGGAGAAAGAAAGAGTTCAACAAAGAGATCAGGCCTCGACTCACCAATTCTGAGATCGAGAAAGACCTGTTCATCCTTCACTACTTCCAGTACTCTTCCACTACCAGTGACTCTGGGTAGAATTTGGGGATAGACCAACCAATTCCCATCTTCCACTACCCACTCAATAGGCCCCAGGCTCACGTTGTGTGCTTTTGGACTAATCCTGGGAATCTCTCTGAAATCGAGAAAGATAATTCTCTCCTTTTCTTTTTCCTTTTCTTCTTCTTCTATGATTTCTTCTTCTGCTGCTGCTGTTGTTTCTTCTTCTTTTTCTTCTTTAGCTTTTAACTGCAGCCTCACGATAAAATCGCCGGGCAGGATAACCTTTTCGGAATCGTTGCTTACAAAGAGGAAGAATTTTACCTTATCGCCAACTTCAATCCTTCTTGTAGTATCTATCTCCAAGCTGTTTATTTTCAGAATAGGTTTTACTTCTTCTATAAATATATTGTAATAGACTCTTTCTCCCACACCAGTGGGAGTTCCCAGAGAAGCGCCTACTGAATGGAGACCACTCGTGGGTTTCTCCCATAAGTAGTCAATAAATGGGGTATACTTGATATCCGAAATGGGAAAAGTACGCACGGGTAAATCATTCAGATAGAAAATCAAAAGAAATTTATCTCTGAATTCTGTCATCATCTCCTCTGCTTTCAGGTAGGTTCTGATGCGCACAGGAGCGTCATCGTTCACAACCTCAACTAATTTGCCTTTCTGAAAAAACTCAATCTTAGTTATTGTAACTTTATCCAGTAACTCCTCCCCCAGGCAATTGGGAAGGGGAGATAACAGAATACATATAGTCACTAAAAGGAGAAACTTACCAATGTCCATTCATAATTCCTTTAAACAGAAGGGGCTCTGAAAAACTTACTTTTGGTCTGTCATTGCGAGTCCTGATTGAAAATCGGGAAAAGGAGCGCGGTCCCGATGAATCGGGACTTCACTTCGTTCGCAATGAGGCTGTGTCGTAACCCTAATTTTGGTAGTCGCAGGCTTTAGCCTGCGCAATTTCCCCGTCGAGAACGTAACCTGAAGGTTGCGGCTACCAAACAAAAAATCTAATTATGACACAGTCTGAATGACACTTAAGAGGACCTTTTCAGAGTTCCCTTTGGGTCTTTCCTTAAACCATTTTCTCTAATCTCTCAATTCTTTTCTGGGTAGGAGGATGAGTGGAGAAAAGAACTGCAAGCCCTCTGCCTCTCAAAGGATTGACAGTAAACATGTGCGCGGTAGCCTGGTGGGCGGGTAATCTCCTCTGGCTTGCACTGGCTTCCAGCTTCCGGAGTGCTCTAGCCAGGCCAAGAGGATTACCTGTTACCAGAGCACTTCCCCTGTCAGCCAGGTATTCCCGTGAGCGAGAAATCGCCATCTGAATTATCATCGCAGCAAACGGTGCTACAATTGCAGCAATCAGAAGCCCCAGCGCACCTCCTCTTCTACCTCCCCTGGAACCGTACCCTCTAAAGATCGCTGCCCAGCGGGCAAAGGATGCCAGAATCATTACTGCTCCAGCAATAGTGGCTGCCACAGTTTGAATCAGGATGTCCCTATTTCTTACATGAGCCAGTTCATGCCCGATTACTCCTGCCAGTTCTTCCTCATCCAGAACCCGCAATATACCTTCAGTTACTGCCACTGCAGCGTGCTGGGGATTTCTCCCGGTGGCAAAGGCATTGGGAGCGGAATGGGAAATAAGGTAGAGTTTGGGCATGGGCAATCCAGATTTCTGGGTAAGAGCCCTTACATTGCCATAAAGTTGAGGCATATCCTCCTCCCTTAAAGGCTGGGCTTTATACATTGCCAAAACTATCTTATCAGAATACCAGTAGCTTATGAAGTTGATCCCTGCTGCAATTATGAAGGCAAAAATCATGCCCTGCCTTCCACCAATAAGGTTTCCCACCCAGATCAAAACTAAAGTCAGGGCTAACATTAGAATAAATGTCTTCATATGATTCAACATATTTACCATTTCTCTACATCCCAATTTTCAATCGGAAAAATTGTGCCTACAAAACAATGGTTGTAGGCACAGATTCAATCTGTGCAAACTGTTTTTATTATATTAAATATTCTCACACTTCTGCAAGCCATTTTTAGAGGCCTCTGAAAAAACACCCAGAGTTCTCTTCAAACGCTCCGATGAATCGGAGCTACTCCTAATCTATCTTAATTATGGTGGTGGGGGTCAAAATATAATCGACCTTCTTATCGGTTTCACTCATAAGGTTAGAAAAATCTTCAACAATCTGTTCATCGTGAACCAGAGTGATAACTTTGACTTCTCCCTGGAGAAGATTATTCTCCAGCAAATAGGACCACTCTTTATCTCCATAACCTTTGCCTTTGCCCAATCGATTCCCTTTCTTGTCCACGGCAACGCTTCCCTCAACGAATAACCCTACTTCTGTCTTAAGCGGCACCCCATATTTCTTGAAGCCCTTTATGCCGGTTGCCCTGTTAATATTCCTTCTCTCGGAAATCTCGAGAAACTCTGCCATATGTGGTAGCGCCACTGCCAGAATCTTATTGCTTTCCAGAACTATCTCTCTTATTCTCTTCAAAACAAAATCCGGCGCACAGAAAACACATCTACTGGAGTTAAATTCAGGAATCTGCTTTATCTTCTCCGAGGCAACCCAGGAACCAACGAAATTTGGAATCCGGTTAAAGCATGGCATGGGAAAGGTGGCAATATTCTTCTCCTGCAAAAATCTCCAGACTTTTTGCCTTATCGATTCTTTAGGGTCTTTATAATCCATAGCTTTTCTATCAGGAGGAAACTTCCATCTTATCCGTATCGAAGACTATCCCGTCCTTGGCTACTACTACCTTAATTCCCGTAGAATCCTCGATGGACTTAGCCTGCTTCCAGGGATTGGCTCTCAGGAGAGTCATTCCAAAATGGGTGAGGATAGCCACCTTGGGCTTACATTCCATAACAATCCTTTTAACATCCTCTATGCAGAGATGGTCCAGATTGCTAGGTTGAAGCCTTACTACATTGACAATTAGAAGGTCGCTCCTATAGTGAGCGGTTAGCTGGGGAAAGAAGCGAGTATCGGAGAGATAAGAGATTTCACATTTAGAAGTATGAAAATTGAACCCGTAAGTTTCTGCATTGCCATGAATATGCTTTACCGGCGGTTCAAAGGATACGTTGCCTATCCTGTACTTCTTTCCAACTTTAAGTATCTCTACTTTCTCCAGATAATTTCTAACATATTTGAATATAACAGGGTCCTCTTGGAAAGCGTCTCCAGGAGCAAATACAACTCCCTTTTTGGCAAAACCTCCTTCGGTCATTGCCTCTATCATAACATTTATGTCTGCTGAATGGTCGAGATGTCTGTGGGAAAGGATAATCCCTTCCAGACTTTTTGGCTTAAGACCTTTCTCTAAAGACTTGATGAGAGCACCCGGGCCAGGGTCTAAGAGAAATTCCGTTCCATCAATAGAGAACCACATTCCGCCAGAAGCTCTAATCTGTTTAAACACTACAACCCTTGCCCCGCCTGTTCCCAAGAATATTATTCGATTAGGCTTGCCTTCTTTTTTCTTCAAATCTTCCCCTAAAAATACCTGACCGAGAAAGTGTCAAATTCTCCGCTATATTCTTCCCATTCAACCTGAACGTCTCTAACTTCTGCCTCATCAGGACCTCGATGGCACCACTGGATAATTCTTTCCACAGCCTGTTTATCCCCTTCAAAAACAGCTTCCACCCGACCATCCGGGCAATTCTTCACCCAACCCTTCACTCCCCAACCCATCGCTCTGTCACGAGTATAGCTGCGGAAGAAGACTCCCTGAACAAACCCCTCTATCCACACATGGGCTCTAACCTTGGACAAAGACAATCACCTCTCCAATCATGTGTACCAGGTCAAATTCTCGTTTGACACTCCAAAAAGATTTTGGAGTGTAATGGAGATTGGATTATATTATATCAACTACTTTCCAGCCGAGCTTCTTCAGGCTCTGGCTAATATATCTCCTGTGGCATCCAGCGGGCAATTTCTCGCAGCACATTATTACAGCAGGGTTTTTCTTTGCTAATTTCTGGAGGGACTTAAGAGCCTGTTTATACTCTTTCGTCTTAACATAGGCTTCATATCCGCCCTTACGAAACCCACCCAGTTCCTTTCCCATATAGACATATTCAATTTCCGAGGAGAAAAGAAGCGTATCCAGGTTTTCCCTTTTGAAACGTTCATATTTACTGGTAGGGAATCTCCTCACATCAACTAAAGTCTTTACTCTCCAGTCTTTTAAAGTCTTAAGGAAATCGTCCTGAGATCTGGCGGCTGAACCTATAGTATAGATAATTTTTTTCTTTATTTTTTTCGCCATATCAAGTAGCAATACCTTGCCCGAAAAGCCAACTCGCCCTCCTTGAGTAGAGAACAAGAAAATTGTTGAAGAAAATAGTTTGCGAGGAGAGGAAATTTATTTCATCTCCTCTGTTTTCTTCTTCTGAAGTAGCTCTTCTCTCCTCTGGAGAAGATGTTGAGCATACTTTGAAGAAGTCCCTCCCATAGTAGCCTCAATGGATTTCAGTTTCTCTTCTACCTCATCCAAGGTAAGTTTCTTTATCTTCTTACTCTTCTTAGCCTCAGGAGGAGCTTTTTCCTTTTTCTCTTCAGCTGCTTTAGCTTTTTCTGGCGGGACTTCTTTCTTTTCCTCAGCCTCTTTTTTAGCCTCTTTTGGTGGGGCTTCTTTCTTTTCCTCAGCCGCTGCTTTAGCTTCCTCCGGCGGAGCTTCCTTTTTCTCTTCAGCTTCTTTAGCCTCTTCTGGTGGAGCTTCCTTTTTCTCCTCAGCTGCTTTAGTCTCTTCTGGTGGAGTTTCTTTCTTCTCCTCAGTTTCTTTTTTAGCCTCCTCTGGTGGCGCTTCTTTCTTTTCTTCAGCTGCTTTAGTCTCTTCTGGTGGAGTTTCTTTCTTTTCCTCGGCCATTCTACCAACCCCCTTTCTTTTTTAAACTGACGCAGAGCTTCGCTCTGCTACTAAAATCTGTCCCGATGAATCGGGACCTACAAAAATTCATGAGAAAATGACTCTGCCCCCTTTTTTCTTGAGGATACCAAATAATTACCAAAATTTCAAGAACCATCATCTTGACTTAAGAGAGGTACTCATATATAATGGAAAATTAGAAGGAGAAAGCGGATGGCAATCAAGACATTTATTGGCACAAGCGGATATAACTATTCCCACTGGTCAAACGGTGTTTTTTATCCCAAAGGTCTTCCAGAAAGGAAATGGCTGGAACACTACATGAGTTTCTTCAATACAGTAGAGCTAAATGTCTCCTTCTACAGGCTACCCAAGAAGTCCATTTTTGAAGGATGGCGAAAGAGAACTCCCCAGAACTTCACATTTGTAGTTAAAGGGAGCCGTTTCATCACTCATGTCAAGAAGTTAAAGGACTGCGAAGAACCTCTGAAGTTATTTTTCAATAATGCTGAAGGCTTAAAGGAAAAACTGGGGGCAGTGTTGTGGCAATTACCCCCCAACCTGCATGCCAATGGGGAAAAACTGGAAACATTCTGTAAAATCATCCACCGCCTCAGGGTTTCCAAGTCGACCCGCCACTGTTTCGAGTTCCGACACTCAAGCTGGTTCTGTAAACAGATATACAATATATTAAGGAAGTATGGCTTCTCATTGTGTATTGCCCATTCTAAGAGCTGGCCTTGTGAAGAACTTGCTACTTCTGATTTTATCTATTTCCGGTTTCATGGGGGAGAGATTCTTTATGGTTCCAACTATTCGGAGAAAGAACTTAAGAAGTGGGCTTCCAAGGCTAAATATTGGATGGAAAAAAGAAAGGATATATACGCCTACTTTAATAATGACGCTTATGGATTTGCTATAAAGAACGCTTTAAGATTTAAGGAATTGCTGGAAAAGTAAACAGACCTTTTCTAACATTCGAGGGACAAAGTCAAAAATTTGAAAAAAAAATTTAACTATTTTGTTGACAAATTTTTATTAAGATGTTAAAATAACAAAAATTAAAATTTGGAGTAGACCAGACCCCGTTAGAAATATTTCCTTTACAAAGGAGAAGAGGAAAATTTCTAACGGGGTTTACAGCTTCCTAAGCGAGAAAGCACCCGGCTTTAGCCGTGGTGATGAACCCCGCCCCTCTTTGAAGGGCTGGGTGAATTGCTTCCTTTTATTTTCTTTGCATTTTTTTTGACAAATTCGTTGATATATGCTAAATTTTAATCGCAATGATCGCAATGGACTTTATTTCCATTGCCGAGCTTCCCGATACTATCGGGGCGCTAACAGAGTCGGTGCAATAAACATAGCCAACCGACAACCTATTCCTGTGGTAACAGCAGGAATGCCCGATGTTGTATATCCTCATCGGGACGGGCTGCCTGGCACAGCCCCGAACTTAAGGGTTGCCCGAAACGGAAACGGACAAAAGGCGTCAACCACTTAAGAATCTCCCGAGTTTAGTCGTGGAGAGTGTCAATAACTAGCTTAGAAGAACTCCTTAGTAAGTTACTACCAACTTAAAAGGGAGCTGATGAAAAAGAAAGCGAGGCGATATTACAGTAAGTGTGAGCAATTTGACTATGCAGGAACTCACCTTCTCTTAGAACTGTGGGGAGCTAAGAATATTACCTCCTTAGCGAAAGTTAGGAAGGCTTTGATTGATTCGATTGCTGCCTGCGGAGCTACCATCCTAGAAATAAAACTGCACCGTTTTTCTCCCAGCCAAGGAATATCGGGCGTAGCAATTATTAAAGAATCCCACCTTTCCATACACACCTGGCCTGAGTTTGGATATGCGGCAATAGATATTTTTGTCTGCGGAGAAGTTAATCCATACAAAGCTATTCCCGTATTAAAGAAGGCATTCAAGCCTAAAAAGACGCAGTTACTCGAACTTAAGAGAGGAATTCTGGAATGAAGGAAACGTGGTTTTATGAATCTATTTTCCCTTCGGTGAGATTAGGGCTTAAAGTTAAGGAAACCCTTGTCTCCAATAAGAGTCCATATCAGAAGATTAATATTTTAGATACTTATGAGTTCGGAAAAGTATTAGTTTTAGACGGGGTTGTCCAGACCACGGAGCGGGATGAATTTATCTACCACGAGATGCTCACTCACTTACCCATGCTTTCCCATCCTCATCCGGAAAGAGTTTTAATTATCGGAGGCGGGGACGGAGGAATCTTAAGAGAAGTCCTCAAATATCCGGTTAAGGAAGTATTTTTAGTAGAAATAGACGAGAAAGTAATTGAATTTTCCAAAACCTATCTTTCAGTTATTTGTAGAAATTCTTTTAACGACAGGCGGGCAAACATAATAATTGACGATGGAGTAAACTTCGTCAAGGAAGGGAAAGGAAAATTCGATGTGGTAATAGTCGATTCTTCAGACCCTATTGGTCCAGCAAAAGTACTTTTCTCATCAAAATTCTACGGGGATACGTTTAATACGCTTTCCCATAATAACGGAATATTTGCTCAGCAGACAGGCTCACCTTTTCTTCAGAGAGAAGAACTTCCTTATGTATATAAAAGACTGAAGAAGATATTTCCTTTTGTGGCTACCTTTTTGACCGCTGTCCCCACTTATGTGGGAGGACTGTTCAGTTTCATCCTCGCTTCTAAGGGAATCGATCCTTTGAAAATTCGCCTCTGGGAAATAGAAAAAAGGTATAGAAAATTAAAATTGAAAACCAGATACTATAATCCGAAAATTCATCTCGCTTCGTTTGTTCTGCCCACTCATATAAGGAAGACTGTGGAGGCTAAAAGAAATGGATAAAAGAAAAATTTACGGCACAGAACTTACACTCGACCTCTACGGTTGTAACCAGAAAACAATTCGTTCCCGCAAAAAACTGAGTGAATTCGTCAATAATCTGTGCGCTTTAATAAAGATGAAAAAATACGGCAAACCTTCTATACCCTACTTTGGACTGAAGAATCCCCACACTGCGGGCTATTCTCTCGTGCAATTAATTGAGACCAGTTCAATTACCGCCCACTTCTCTGAGCTGTGGAATTCTGCTTACATCAACATCTTCTCCTGCAAGCAATTCGATATAGAGAAGGCGGCAAATTTCACCAAAAAATTTTTTGGCGCAAAGAGAATGAAAAAAAGAGTGATTTTGAGAAAATGACAACTAATTAAGGTCGAATATTTTTCCCGGATTCAAAATATTTCCCGGATCGAAAATTTTCTTTATTTCCTTCATAATGTCAATATGAGCCTTCCCCAGGGCCAGAGATAGATACTCCTTCTTCACTATACCTATCCCATGTTCTCCGGAAATGGTTCCTCCTCTATTTATACCATCTATGTGTAGTTCTTTTCGCACCTGGGGATACTGCTCCTCCCAACCTTCTTTTGCCTCTTCTATTTTCCCTTCCTTAAACTTAACTTTCATAATATGAGTATGCACGTTTCCGTCTCCCGCATGACCGTATGTGGGCAACCAGACACCATATTTATCGGCAATCTCATGTACCCTCTCCACGTGACTGGCAATCTCTGCTCGGGGAACAGTAATGTCCAGTATCTCGATTGTGTAAGGTTTTATAGCTTCATAGATTTGGCTTCTTATGTTCAATATATTATCCTGTCTCTCTTTAGTATCGGCGACAAAGACATTCAACGCATTATTGGCAGAACATAACTCTCCCACAGATTCACAAAGTCCCATTACCTCCTCTTCACTGGAGCCGTCTATTATTATCATAAGATATGCCTCTCCCTCATGAGAGGGCCATTTCTTCTGGAGATACTCCTCAGTAACAAGGATGGGTTCTTTCTCTACAAATTCTATGGCCATAGGAATTGTCTTACTCTTTATTATCATGGGAACTGTGTTTATGGCATCACGAACACTATTGAAAGGGACAACCAGTGTATACATAGCTTTTGGTGGGGGGAGGAGAGAAATTGTGGCTTGGGTAACAATTCCCAGAGTGCCTTCAGAGCCTATCAAAAGATTCAGGAGACTATAGCCAGTGCTATCTTTCATAATCTTTCCCCCGATATCTATTATCTCTCCTGCAGGAAGAACTACTTCCAGCCCTTTCACAAAGTTCCTTATTACTCCATATTTAACTGCTCTGGAACCACCTGCGTTAGTGGCTATAACTCCTCCTATATTTGCACTCTCTTCGCCAGGATGGGGAGGGAAAAAGAGTCCTGCCTCTTCTACCTTTTTATAGAACTCCATTAATGGGACTCCTGCCTCGACCACTGCCATAAGATTTTCTGTATCTACTTCTAAAACCTTATTCATATTTTCCAGAGAAAGAACCAGACCGCCATGCAGGGGAACACAGCTACCCACAAGCCCGGTGGCACCTCCCCGGGGAGTCACCGGAAACCTTTCTTTATTGGCAAGTTTAAGAATTTCGGAAATCTCCTCCCTGTTTTTCGGTTTCGCCACCACCTCAGGAAGTTTTCTTATCGACTCCAGGGAAAACTCGTCATGGCTGTAGTCCACCATTTTCTCCTGTTCACAAATCAGGTTCTCTCCACCAACGATATCCCTGAGCTTCTGTAGAGTACTCTCTTCTATCCGCTTATATACCATTCTTTTCTCTCCTTCCTCTAGAGTTTATAAAACCGCCCTTTCGGGCGGACTCCAAAAAAATCTGGAATCCCCCGATGAAATCGGGGGAAATATATTCGCCCTTTCGGGCGGACTCCACTTTTTGGGTAAAGATTGTTGGAAATTATAATGCTTGCGGTATGAACTCCCTTTAAGTTCACTTCTCGGAAGGCATGAAGAAGATAGCAGAACCTGTAGCCAACAACTTCTCGTTCCCATCTTTGACTTCGATCCTGCTGAAAAAGAAATTCCTTTTTTCCCTGAAAATTCTCGCCTCAGCGAACATTTCTCCATCCTCAATAGAAGCTTTAAATTCCATATCAAGTTTAGCTGTGAAAAATGTCCTCTCCCCCCATTTCGAGACTATTGCCACAGCTGTGGCAGTATCTGCTAAAGAACATATCACTCCTCCATGAATAAAACCATGGGGATTGGTCAATTCCTTCCTGTAGGGCATGGTTATTTTCGCAAAGCCATCTTTTGCTTCTAAAACCTCCATCTTAAGCAACTTTCCAAAAGGCGCTTTAATTATAATTTCCATCTTTTCTCCTGGAGACATTAAAAATTGAATTTCTACTATATTCCCAGTTCAGACAATGTTCGAATGAAATTGAGAATATTGTCCTTCCCTATTATACCCACCAATTCGCCGTTCCGGATAACGGGAAGTTGACTGATATCTTCTCGAGTCATTGTCTCAAATACAGAAAATAGAGGGTCACTGGGTTTAACTGCCTTTGTCTTATCTAAGGGAATCATCACTTCCTCAACAGTGGTACTACTCCAGGCATGATGAGGGACCTCTTTTATCTGATGTACTGTTACCAGACCCACCACTCGACCGCTCTCAATTACAGGCAGACAGCGATAGCCCCCCCGAATAATATGTTCATGGATAAGCTGTTCCAGCGTGATATCGCCTGGCACTCCATAACATTCTTTAACCATTACTTCCTCCACAGTTACCCCGCGCATCGTATCTTTCAAAGCAACCCATCGGTAACTCTTCTCAGCAGCATTATTGAGGAACCATCCGATAAATACAAACCAGAGCCCGTTAAAAAATCTCCCTGTAAAGAACATAAACATACCGAAGAAAATCAATAGAAAGGCTACAAATTGACCTGCTCCTGAAGCAATTCGAGTCGCTTTTCTGAAGTTACCGGTTATTTTCCAGACGACTGCTCTCAAAATACGGCCACCATCGAGAGGGAAACCGGGAACCAAATTGAAGATAGCCAGTATGAGATTTATCCTGCTTAACCAATATGCTAAGGCGGCGACAGGTTGGAAGGAATCCCTCATTACAAAGAAAACAAATCTAAAGAGAATGGCAATTACAATACTTATGAGAGGTCCAGCAAAGGCCATAAGAAATTCTTTTTCCGGTTTTTCAGGTTCACTTGCGATTTGAGCAACTCCACCGAAGATAAACAGTGTGATATCTCGCACAGGAATCCCATGAGCCTTAGAAACTAAACTGTGGGACAATTCGTGGGCCAATACACAGGCGAAAAATATCAAACAGGTGGAGAAGGCGACAAGCCAATAGGTAAGGGACTGCCAACCCGGATAGGAATGGGGAAAATAGTGACCTCCCAACGACCAGGTAATTAATAAAAAGATAATGAACCAGCTGTAATCTATCTTTATCTGGATATCAAAAATTTTCCCCAAATTTATATTATTTCTCATCCTCTGTTTCCTCTTAATGTACTCCTTGTCTATCTACCTGAAAAAGAAACGTACTCCAATAGCGCCTTCCATTTCAAAATCAGTCTTCTTAATCACCTTGAGGACAGGAACCACTTCTACGAAAATATCGAAAGGCGCCTCAGAAAAGAGATACTCCAGCCCCAGTGGAAACCTCACTCCTGCTTCCACTTCATCTCCAAAATTGAACCGAAACCCTAAACCATAATAAAAGGGAAAACTGCCTTCCTCGACCTTAATAAGGTTAAAATTGTGCCAGAGATAATCCCCATGAATCTGAAGTCGTCCCTTCCTGCTGAAAGACCAGGCAACCGCAGCATCGAAAGCAGTACTTTTGCTGAGCCAGAGTTTTGCGCTAATTCCTGTAGGAGAGCCGAGAATAATCCCCAGGCCAAAATCATTCTTCTCATAAGTAAGCCCTCTACTGGGAAGACTCAAAAAAATCAACCCCAATACTAAAATTGAAATTGCTTTTCTCATTCAGCGCCCCCGGCCACGTCCACCACCTTTTCCACGCCCTTTCTCTGGTGGTCCATATTCTCTACCCGGTTTCTCCTTTTCAAGTCTGCGTCGTTCTCTTATAGCTTCACGTCGTCTTACCTTTACCTTCCAGGAACGACGAAGAGTTCGCCGCTCTTGCCGTGTAAGCTCTTTTCTGATTCGACGCCGCTCTCTTTTCACTTCCCTTCTTGCCTCTCGGAGTTTTACCCCGAGTTCATCGGCTATCTGTCCCCAGCCTTTGCCAGCACGCCTCATTGCTATGATTTCATTTTGTGACCTTTCTGTCATTTCAGAAAGGACAAGCGCGTGGCTGATTTCGCCATAACCCAGGCGTTGGGCCCTTAAGTCTGCCAGAGTCTCTGTATCCACTCCAAAGCGCTCAGAATATTTCTCAAGAATCTTACTTTCATTCTCAAGAATCCTCTCCCTATCCCGCAATCTCTCTTGCTCTCTGGCTTCTTCTTGGGTAGTCTCTTCCGTTGCTTCCTGACTCCTAACAGGATTTGCTCCTGCCACCAGAATAATACCTAAACAGACAATCACTAAAACATTCCAAAAACTTTTCATTTTACCTATCTCCTTTCTTCGTACTTACTTTTCTTTAAATTTTTCTGAACTCAATTCACCTCCAATTCCCCAGTTATGCTTGGGGACATCCCTGATTATCACCGTAACCGCTTCCCTGGGACATCCGGTGATTTCTACAAATAAATTGGTGATTCCTGCCACCAATTTTTTCTTCTCATCAACTTTGCGACCTTCCCATAAATCCACATTCACTAATGGCATCTTTTCCTCCTCAAAATTGGAAGTAGTTAGATTATATGTCTTATAAACCTGAGAGTCAACCACAAAAAACCTATGAAAATAATCTATTTGCTATTAGTCCAGCAATAGGTGGGAAGAAAAATGTGCTCACTATACGAATGAGTGTAAATTTCCAGCCCATTATGCCCACTTCTATCGGCAACCGAGCAATTGCCCACAATGACCATCCAGTCAAAAAAGCTACCATAGTTCCTATACTGGCACCTGAACGCAAAAGCCCTGCGGCAATCGGTAAACTGACATAGGGACCACCTGGTGTCAAACCACCCGCTACTGTGCCGATGAGTATGCCCCGTATGCCAGATCCTTTACCTATCCATTTTGATAGAAATTCATGAGAAACAAGAGTCTGAATCATACCAGCCACTATAAAGGCAAAAATTACTAAAGGAAGAATCTGGATGGTCATGTTCATTGCTGATTTCAATCCCAGAACATGTTCTCCTCCTCCTTTGTAATAACCGACAGAAACAAGAATAATCGCCAGAACACCCATTATAACCGTAGCAATTACCATTCCCAATACCTCCTCCAATTACGGGTAGAAGGGAGCGGGACATCCCCTTCTCTTGTTCGTATATGATTCTGACACAGGAACTGATGAAATGGGAAACCCAGATACAGGACATTTTAGGGTTTCCCTTTTACAACCTCATGTTCATCAGGTGGGAAAATATTCGGCAGGCACTGAATTCACCAGCGTCTTTCCATTATTCATTGGTGAAGTTGTGTAAGCAACTTCTAAGCATAATCACTAAAGATTCAGCCTGTAGCGGGCACTAATTTATTTCATACTTTTCTCTTGGCTTCCGCCCTCTTCTTAACAGCCGGGTTTTTCTCCTTCTTTTTTCCCTTACCCGCCATTGGTTTTGGATATTCGCCAGTCCAGCAATAAAGGCACAGCTTCTCTTTAGGAAGGCCGATGGCCTTCACCATGTCGTCCACAGTTTGATATCTAAGCGTAGTAACTTCTAACTCCTTAGCAATCCATTCCACCATTTTCTTATATTCTTGAGAATTATGGTCTATATATTTTGACACATTCTTCACATCTTGCCCCTCCATGCTGCGAATGGCCCTGCGGGCAGCGAGTTCATAGATGGAACGCGTGGAGAAATTAAACCTGCAGGGAAACATCAACGGAGGGCAGGCAGGCCTTATGTGAACCTCCCGGGCACCGTTATCCCATAGCTTCTTTATGGTGAAGTTCTTAAGCTGAGTCCCTCTGACTATAGAATCCTCACATACTACAATCCTGTTACCTTCAATTATCTCTTTGA
>JABUBO010000111.1_pt1 | contig 23884 bp, 1 predicted proteins | sample 7240361 | NCBI WGS metagenome assembly JABUBO01 (sample SAMN07256346, study PRJNA390944) | subsurface metagenome | isolation source: Methane hydrate marine sediment | place: Pacific Ocean: Eastern North Pacific, ODP site
ATGCAGGACTTGATTATAGAATTTATTGTCTAATTGGGGTTGACTCAAATGTAGCTGGGCGACACTTTCGTGTAAATGGGCAAGAGATTGAAGCGGATAAATGGGTAAATTGGTATAATCCATATATTGGAGTAAATGAGTATCTTTTAGAGACGAGCGCTTATTATCCATATTATTTTGATGGAGGTAATGTAAATAAAATTGATCTATACGCTTATGGAAATAATGTCTTTAATGTGAGAATTTATTGGTTTGAATGTGTTGCAGAACAACCAGTGCCACCTGGGTCATTCCCAGTTATAGAGGATTCTGGATGGAATATATATGAAGAAGACGCCCTGACTCGCTATTATACTTCTCAAATGTCTTTTACAACCGAAGCAGATGCGGAAGATATATATTATTTTACTGCACCAAGTATGAGGCTTGGTGAGCATGTCGATACCGTAACATTTGATCTATACATTGATTATTGGGATTATAGTCATAACGACCAACAGAATTCATGGTGCAAAATTTATGCATATAACTGGGGTTCTTTTGGCTACTCAGAAATAGCAACTGTAACTGACGTATATCCTGATACGTTTGAACATCATAACATTGAAGTTGGTTCAAATTTTGTTCAAGAAGGGTCCCAAGGCATAAGATTGAGAATTTTAACTCATGTTGAAAATGATCCAGGATATTATCCGATATTATATGTCAGAGTTGGATATATAAGAGCCATATTAAGAACGGACTTTTACCCTAGCTCATTTGTTTACTTTGATTTCTATGAACAATACGGTTGGGGCGGAACGGGGAATGATTTTTATATTTTCTTAAGGGGAAGGGATGGTCATACTCCATCTCCACATAGTAGATGGGGGTATACTGGCACAGGTACTGGATATATGCTTTTAGATGATTATTACGAATGGACTTGGGAAGAAGCGTTCAATCTTAACGAAGTCTGGACGCAAGTTAGTTGGCAAGGAAGTAATTATGTTGGCAATAATGCTATTCTCGACTATTTATATCTGTATTGGTTAAATAAAGATTATACCGTACCAATATATAATAATTTGCAGATTACTTTACCGACAGATTTGGGTAATCAATATAATTATTCTACACCTAGTTGTTCAGGTTGGTTTGATGACCCCATTTTAGGAAAAAATACATTACGCTATACCCTTGATGACTTTATTACAACTCCAATTTTCGAGCGTCAAAGTACTCAGCAAATTTATACTAATATGACTCTCAATGATTTACAGTTCGACTTCAGCGTATATCCACCAGACTATTATGAATCAACTTTCGCGTTAGATGATAATAGCATAGAAGGAAGAGACCAGAGTAAATACGACTCTCAAGAGTTAAAAGACCTAGATATCTATATAAATAGCAGATTTAGAGACTCAGCAATTGACGAAGTTCAGATTCCGCTAATAACACCCATTGAAATTGATTTTGGTAGTCTTGAAGTTGCTGATCTTTCAAAAAGTGATTTAGAATTGGTGCTTAATTTAGATATTGGGGTGGAAAATCGTCCCGACGATACAGATGAAAATTATTGGAATTTACGTTCCCGATTATTATTTTGGAACTATACTTCAAGTCAATGGCAGGATTATAAAGGGATAATTCAAATTGATAATCTAAACGATCCAAATCGTCCATTAAATCCCGCAAAAGTCTGGAATCCGTCCGCATATGAGGGTGATGGTCTTAATCCGATTCATTACCTTCAGAGACCTCGTAATGAAAGTAATGTTCGCTTCGCTCATTTAAATTCGGATAATGATTTAGTCTTACCTTCTTTTACTAAACTCGGCATTGAAGGATTAACCGAAAACGGAATCATGAAAATGCTCTTCATTTCTTATATCCTACCAGGAAATTGGGAGGGTAAGGAAGAAGCGGGACCTGGATCGAATAAAAAATTCCTATTTTACGAGCGAAATTCAGCAACTCCTGATACTCCCATTGAACTTAATCAAACTATTGACGTAAACGTTACCGAGAGCAAACTTATATTGAACTGGGATAGTAAAATCTTCGAAGAAGCATCTTCTTCTATTACTTTACCTTTAGATGAAAACCTCCAAGCGGATTTAAGCGTCATCCCAGATTTAGGTAAGATTACCTCCGTTTCTGCTATTTGCGAAGTATCGGAAAATGTTAATGAATCCTATCCAATATTTGAAGAAAACTTTGAAATTACTAATGATGGATATCTGAAATTTGATTTCTACCCCGATGAGTTAAAAAACAAATTTACGGCTATAGTAATTAATTATGTTCCCGAGATTCAACTCATCCAAGAGACAGAAACAATTTGGAAATTACCCGATTCCTACGGAGATTTTAACGAATCCTTCTTTGTTAGTAATGTTAGGGATGAATCTGAATTTTACGGGACTTTCACTCATCCTTCACTACAGATCGGCTACTCTCTGGATTACATAGGTGAAGATATTTTTGTAATTTTTGATAATCCTCCAGTCGGTAATGTATTTGGAGCCGTTCATTTTGCCATGAAATACGAAAAAGATATGACTAATTTTACATTAAATGATGAACTATTATATTCTTATGATGTTTTATATACGGGAGTAGATCTCATAGGCGGAACTCTTGCCCTTACCATAAAAACGGGTCTTGATAATTTAATTTATCCGGGAGTTGAACAATCGCAGGTGAATACCGATAATTTTAAACTATTAATAGAACTTTACAAATTAAATTCAGATAAATCCACAGAACATATCGGAACAATCGAAAAGAATCTTGATACAGCATATCTTAGTTTTGATCAGAAACGGTTCGGTTCAGATCAATATACTCTCAATCTAAATATTCTCGAGGATGTGCTATTCGAAGAAAACGGTGAATTGTTATTAATTGAATCTTTATCGAGAGGGTTAGGAAACGACCTATATATAACGGTGGAGTCTGTTCTTACAGATTGCGTGGTAAGTGCTTATCTTTTTGAAGCCCGACTTGCCCAGCAAATCATAGATGCAGCCTTCTCGGTAGAAGCCACCAGCTCATTGCAGACGTTTAACGGTGAGGATGTCGAGACTCCATATATTGAGATTCCGCAAGAAAATATTAATTTAGTAAGAGTTAGCGAAGGTCTTTATGAGATTAATTCCGAATCTTTAGATTATGGTTTTGATTTTGTTCTTGATGGTATAGCAACCGAGACCACATCATTACAAGAAAGTGATTATTCCTTTGATTCCACCCAAAATTTAATCACTTTGAGCGGTGATTATAAAGATTATTCAGGCTTACTTTCAGCGAATATAACATACCGTGCTTTTGAATGGGAGATGGATTATATCTCAACATTAACACCTATTACTTTTACTTTTGAAGGAGATTATATCGAATCATATGCCAAATACTTGGAGTTGCAAATTGAATATGATTCTAAAGGAATTCCCGGATATGATCTACGCAATTTCGACACAACATCGGGACAGATTGTATTGTCTAACGAAAAGAAAGACGCAAATCTACTCGATATATATATGTATAATTATCGAAAAGATGTTTGGGAAAAAGTAAATTTTGTTGTATATGATAGCAGTGCAGCAAATCTTGTCTTTTCGTATGTTGCCGATAGAAATTTTGTGGCTTTTGAAAATTATTTCTCCGATATAGATAGCGAAACGGGAGAGTTTAACGTCTCTATGATTTTTGTTCTTGATGAGTCCGTGAGCGAATGTTTCACATCAACTTTCGGATTCGATATGAATTCAATGGATGCAAAGATCTTTTATAATAGCCCCAATATCGGCTTCGTATTAAGTCCGGAAATGGAATTTGATATTGATTTAACGGAATATTTCGGAGATTCGGATAATATTCTGAACGAGATTAGTATTACTCTGGATTATGACGGCATAATCACATTTGGAAGTAATGCACTCGAGGGAATTTTCTCCGAATTTGCACTTATCCAGGAAGAATACATATTTTATCTTCAGGATAAATATTTGAGTTTTGAAGTATTTGAATTGGAAGATGGTAATAAATTAACTTTATCCAGAGAACAAATTCTTGAACTGCTGCACTTTAACCCGGATAATGAGAAATATTATCTTAGAGCGAAGTTAAAATATGATTGGGACTGTATTCTCGAAATCTTTACTCAGAGCAGTATGAGAATTGATATCTCGGGTCAGATTATTTTAAACAAGTACGACCTTGAGGTAAAATATATTTCTTTTGAAACGACCAGGATTTCCGCGTTTGAGAGTTCTACACCCCTCGATTTGGTTGCTATTAACATTCCGAATTACTTTAATGATTCGGGTACTATAAAAATACTTCCCGATGATAATGATATCGATATTGGAATAAACGGCGGGTTTTTAAGAAATGTGGATACACGACAGAGACTTATGATTAGGCAGCAACTTTATTACAACTTTACCGAAAGTGTTTCTGGACCGTACGGTATCTTACTGGACCAAACTTATACCGATACAATCCTAAGATTTATAACGCCTACCGGCTACTTAGAAGTACCGGATGGGGATTATCTTGCAAACAACGCCTATTTCTCGTTTATCGCCGACTATGAGGTAAGCAACGTCTCGCTATATTATTTTGACGGTCAAGATGATATTTTTGTAGGAGATATGGTGCCGAATTCTTATCAACCAAATATTTTTGAATACCTTTGGATTAATATTCAGCAAATAACTGGTTGGACAACGGGTGATAATGTGGAAATTATTTTTAATCTAACCGATATTTTTGAAAATACAAATGGATATTGGTATAATTTCACGGCTGATTTCATTAGTCCTAAACCTACTATAAAAATCGGGGATACTGGGACTGAAAATTATCAAGATTTATTAATTGCTAATCCATTTACAAGTATCGAGTTTATAAATAATACGGCAACAGCTGGTGGAGGTATTCAGTCATCTAGCGATGTTCCCTCTCAACCTGAAGACTTTTCTGTTTTAAATGGTAATTCCGATTGGTCGGGAAATTTACAGTATCGGGACAATAATTACACAACCTTCACCTCAAATAGAACAATAAATCCTTCTGGAGATGGTCATGCAATGCCTGCGCAACCAGGAGATTTTATTCTCACGTATGGAAGTTTTCAGACTCCCTACGGTGATCTCGAATTTGATGACGGTTCCAAAACGACAATTATTTCAGAAGAGATGGAGATTGCATTTCACAGAATTGTAGTGGAAGCAGAGTGGAATGTAGAAGGCAGTGTTTCTTCTATGGATTATCTTAAGTGGTCGTTAGGGGTTTCCTCTAAATATTTTTCCCCTATATCTACGTTCAATATTTGGAATTATCAATCCAGCGAATATGAACTTCAATCAGGCATGAGCGGTTCGTTTGCGTTAACAAGCCCTTATTATGATGCAAACTACAATGTGAAAGTTAATTTCACGTCTCGTAATGTTTATCCTATATATATGGACATAGATCAGCTAAGAGTTGATTACACTGCTGCAACTGGACCTTCTCAGTGCAACCTATCTTTTATTTCAACGTTTAATATGAATGATAAGCCTCCCGAGTTTGATTTTAACTCTATTGAGTTGTTGTACTCATACAGCACTAATATTAGCCAAATAATCAATATCAGTCTTTATAATTATACTTCAGAACAATTTGATTTAATCGATTCATCTATTCACGTTGTGTTTTTTGATGGTAGTTATGTTATTACAAATCCAAATTACTATAATGCTAATTTTGAAATGAAAGCTAAGTTTGACGGAGTTAATTCAGCGGAACATTTCAATTTTGATTTAGACCTACTCAAACTTAATTATAGCTGGGATGAGAGCAGTAATCCCGTCAATGAGAGCATACCTATTATCGAACAATATAGAATGATTGATCTCAATACGGGTCAAGCCACCGATTGGATCGAGTTCAATTCTACTTTAATTAGTAAGCTTGCTCACTTGGGAGATATGCCAGACAAGTTCAGGATTGAGTATAGAGTCATTGACGGAGCCGGAAATGAGGGCTTAAATACAACCTACAATTTGAATTTTGAATACGTTCGATTCTCAACCGAGACCTCAATAACATGGATTGATGATTCCATTGATTTGAACAGTGTTCTTGTGGGCGAGAGAGAATTGGTCTTTGATGGTTCGGGATTCGGAGGGGTTGAATCTCTCGATGTATATATTAACGGTTTTAGGTATGGAACCGCCGTGTTTGACGGAGAAAATTACACGCTTTCATTCGGAACGGAAAATAATTTTGAGACATTACTCGGATATTCTGATTCTTTAATGAGTTCCAGTATTTATTCCAATATAAATCCGATAAACCATGTAAGCTGGGAGTATAATAAAGATGGCATATTTGGTGTCGTAAAACACGTACTTGTCGATGGAGATATTGTAATTATAAACCCATTAACTTATAGCACAACGGCAACAATGAATCTGGATACCTTATATTCTCAGGGTTTTGCACTTCAGGATTTTGTTAGGATTAGACAAGTGTATTATTATAATTGTTCCTCAAACTCGACCGAACCTATTTATTTACAGTTTGGAGAATATCTTGTTGACAATACAGGAGAGATCATTTGGTCCGATAATTCAATTATTCACGATATATTTGAAAACCATTCGGAAGATGTAGAAAATGGTTTAATTTATTTCGATTACGATGCTTCAGAATTCTCTGAACAACTTACTTTAAATAATGCCGATGGATTTTTCATAAATTTCACAATGCCCGCCGTTTATTATAATCATACAACAATTGAAAGGCTAATTATCAGTTTCAACGACTTTTTGGGTAATTCTTTTGCAAAGGTTTATTTCGACCTTGATCTCAGAAAATATTTCTTAGATGAAGTTAAAGACCAATATAATGAAACGATTTTCGGATTAGGTAAAATGATGACAATTCCGCTTTACATTGACCTGAAAGAGATTATGTTCTCAAATCCTGATAAATTATTTGATTTGACCATGTTAGAATCTATATCATTTACAATTTCTGATTCAAAAAGATGGCCGGGGTCGTTTGTGCAAGATTACGGAAATTATACTGTTTTGAATTTGCCATATCAACGTATCGGGATTAAGGATATAATGCTCTATAATTTTATCAGTGATTCGGTTAATGAGGATATAGACGGTTTTGTCGATGCTACAATAGAGCTAAGAGCCCCGGAATATCATAATTATCATGCCGAAGATACTTTTAAGATTAAAAGAATTGATGCTCAAATGACCGACTTTACTGTATGTTATGATGGAACAGAAATAATCGGGCTTACCCAAGTTGAGTATTCTGATGTAATTGATGTATATTTCAGATGGGAGGGGAGCACCAATCCTGTTCCGTTTAATGATATTGCACAGATTCCATTATCTTTAACCAATAACACTAATTCTGAGATCCATTCTCTTAGCAATCTATATTGGATTACAAAAGAAGATATGACGGCACCTTTTGGTTATGCAACAAGTCATTATTATGCAAGGTTTAACGTTCCACAATATCTGGGAACTTACGGATTGAATTTTAGTTCAATGGGAACTCCAATCCACAAGATAACTTTTGTATCAGCACCAAATTTCAATATTGAGGTTGTTCAAGAAAACCTTTCAGCAACAGAACCGATTTATCTTGAAGATGATTTATATGAACTTGAGATCAATAATCCGTTAATTTTGAAGGGATGCGTATTAGATAATGACGAATACATAGTAGAAGATGAAGTTTATACATATAGATATCAAGAAGCCATTGATAAAGAGACCGTTCACCAACTTGATTTTATTTCTCCTTTCAATGATGATTCATTTATAGACAAAGACCATTTTGCAGTTTATTATATTAATGATGAATTGAAAAAGTTACCATTATATGTAAGTCTAATAGATGATCCCTTTATAGATCCGATCATTTTAGATCAAAATCCCGTAATATCATATGTCGATAATGCTTACTTATTGAATATGTCATGGAAGAATCCTATGATGTATGATACAAATCTACTTATTACATATAAGGTATTGAAAGGGCGTCCAATATCTCCGCTTTCTTTCAGTTCGTTTGATATATATGGACACGATAGACAGGAGAATTTGATCGATATTCCTTTTGCAAAGTATGATATGTTAAATAAAGATTGGATTACCGAAGATATATTTATAGAACAATTTCCAATAGATAAAATATTGATGTTCTCTGATGAGATAGAACAAGCATCAGTTATCATACAAGGCCCAACTTTTGATGAAGAATTATCAATAACTTTGGGAATAATCGGAGTTGATAATGTATATTTAAATGCCAGTGATAGTTCAGAATATCGAATATTAAATTCAAGTGAATACACATGGGATATTAATGGTAACGGGGAATTATCCGTATTTTATCCTGGTTATCAAGCTGGTGATGTTTTAAAGATTGGCTATTATGCATACAATCCAGTCCCAATCACTCATCCAATTAATGTGTTAGAATATATTAAAGTTACTTCTAGAGGTAATTCATCCAATTCTCATCAATTTATCGAAGACACTGAATTTAAGGTATCAAATGACGGTTATAAAATTTATCTAATTGATTTATACAATACTATTCTTAAAAACGGGGATTATGAGCTATACGATATATTCGAGATAAAATATAGCGCTCCTTTGACGAGAAGGATTGACCTCGCAAGTAATTTAATTCTGATGCTTCAAAATAGTGAAGGACATTACATTCCAATAGATAATATCCCAATCGATAATCTGGGCTTTTTCGAATATGAAGAAAAATTCAGTTTGGACGGACCACTTTCATTACCCATCAGCGGAAAGAAGATAGTTAATATGAAATTGTCTTATTTGAATCTAAGTTATTATAACATATCTGATGGAGAATATGTTGATATCGATTACAGCCTACAGCCCGACGGAAAACTTTACACATATAGAGAAGATGATACTTGGAGTAAAAGTTTTCAGATTATTACTATTCCAAGGAAAGTAAAACTCGAAATGTTAGATTTTATTGATCAAAATATAGTTGTTAGTCAGAGTTTCATTGAACAGAGAGAATACATATTCAACTCTAACCCCTTTGAAGCGATTGAAGTGGGAGAAGAATATACATCCATTCAGATTGACGCATTAGTGAGAGAAGAGTATGATTTTACATTCAAACTTACAGATTTCAATGACAAACCCATCAATAACTCCATAATTTGGGCACATATCGGATTTATGCCGAAGTCTAAGACTAAATTTATTAATGAACGAGCATATATTGAAGAGTTTGGAGTTTCACCGTATTATGAGTCATTAGGGACAGATCCTTTGACTTCCGCAGGACCTGGAGTTGGTCCAGATAAGATGTTTGGAGATCCTTTGACATATCAATGTGAGGGTCTAAGCACATACGGACCTTACTGGTGGACTTATGAAGTGACAGATGAATTTGGAGAAGTAACCTTTAATATAATTTTTGATCAAGATTATATCTCTGATTTTATTGATATTTGGGGCAGTATTGAGGGAATTACATCCATTGAAGATACTGTACTTTATATTAGGGTGTTTAGTACTTCATTTGATTGGGATGATTTTGCAATTTATAACCCCGAACAATATATCTGTTCTGAGAACGGTGTTGTTTTTAACGGAAGTGGTACTATCGAAGATTATGACTTTACCGACCTTACCCTTCAGGATACTACTTACATGGAAGGTCTTATCAGATTACATAGAAAAGATATTGCAGTAGGCGTAGCAGATTACTTATCTTATGATTTACCAGATCCGGACTTGGAAGAAGCAAAGAATCCTTCATATCCAATTGCTTATGAGCCTTTGCAAATTAAAGTGTATGTTACTGAAGCCGATCCGATTCCTACTGGAGAATTTCATACAATTGAATCACTCACCCGTGTTTATAGTCGATCCGAATTAGAACCAACTCCTAATAGTATCCTTTCCAATGGTTATACATATTACGCATCAATTGAGATTATTAATCCTTCAGGTTATACTAAATACCAAGATAGTAAACCGATTACATCCGCATTAGATGGTGGGATAATATCTCTAACAAAGAGTGAAACTGAAAATCTTATTGGAGAATTAGGACCCGGTCTCTCTACGGTTAAAATTAGAGTGGAAGAATCTGAATTCTATAAAAGTTCACCCCTTATAGTTGTTCCTCTGGAAATAAGACCTCCTTACTGGATAAAATTTGGCGAAAAGAATTCTATCATTGACCTGATTGATCCCTTTATCGCTGCCTGGGGTTCGAGTTTTGATAATGAAACGTTTATGCCATTCGAGAGTAATTACCCCCACTTAATGGGCACCATATGGGTTAGTCCAAATTTTGAAGGACCTTTAGGGGAAGAGGAGCAATCAATTCAAGATTATGTTGATATTAATATAATCTGTAAAATTGAGAACGATGATGGAACCACAAGTGAATTTCCGTTGAGAGAAGGAATTATGCTTCGACCCGGAAATTATGACGGGTTAATGAAATTTGATGTTGGGTTGGGTCCCGAAGATGCATTCCTGATGGGACAGACTTGCCATCTAAATTTAACATTTGATATAAGTTATAACGCAGACGATGTTTATAATGATAATAGAGATGTAGAGATATATTTATTAGATCTGAGAGTTGTGGAGAATCCATCTGTAGTGGAGCCGAATGTTCTCTGGTCAATTCACGATAATCAATTTGATAATTCAGGAGGGGTTGTTATTAGCGAAGAGAGCACTGATACCGTTAGTATTTCCGATGGACAGGTTGTTTTGGGAGGTGTCGAACAAATTAATGGCACGGATTACGAATATGGAATTGAAGTATCATATATGTACGATCCAGAGCAAAACGAATACTCAATAGACTTTACAAGTGAATTACTTACTTTACTTGAATTAGCTTCAATAGCGGGACTTGCCGTTGTGGGCAAGTGGGACGATGAAGATGATCATAAGTTTGATCAAGGGACCGATTGGAAGTTACTGGATAATCCTACTAATCTACAGGAAGAGTCAATAATTCAATTCCTTGGTGTAAATACTCCCGAGAATTATTCAGAATTCACCGTTATATATAAATTTAATTTTGATTTTAATGTTGGAAGCGAGTATTACGGAATTATTTCATTAGGTCCAAATTCAAACAATATCAATATTAGTTGGGTTGATATCTACTTCCAGAATGGTCTGGTAGAAAGTGAAGATAGTTATTCTACAATGTATGTGAGATATATCGAAGAATTTACTGATGGAACTGATCCAATTCAATTAAGCCATAGTATTCAAGGAGTCTCCTCGTGGGATGATAATTTTATAATATATAATAGTTATGAACTAGGTTCATTTTCAGAGAGTATATGCAATGGTTATCCACAAATAGATTTCTCGACTTCTCCTCCTACTCCGCCATATACTATTGAATACGGGATAAAATCTCAGTATAATTTGGGATATGGCTTCCAGAAAGTCAGTAAGAATTATAGCGATTCTATTCGATTGATTTACAATGATGAAGTTTCCAGTCCAATTATTGATGCTGTAGGCTTTCCTGTTGATCCAATAAGTTTAGATGATCCCTCTCTCTATATTGGACTTGACGCCTCTAAAGTCGAGACCGTTTTAGAACTGTATAGTATTCCATTACTGTATGCTCCTGAAGTAAATATTACTTTCAAATTGGATCCTATTGTAATAGATCAAATTGAACACTACGGCAACTTCAATAATTTGACGATTGATTTTTATTATGTAGTAGATCATGGTTATACATCATACTTTTCCGATTCCGTTGAGATTCCTCTTGACTATAGTCTCCTAAGTCCTAAATTAGAGATTGATGGGAGTTACAATATTCATTACAATAAAGATTTACAAAGTATATATGATGCATTTGGAGAGGACGATTTTGATATCTATATTGCAATTTCACATAAAGGTGCTGGCAATAATTATATCCCATACATTATTTTAGAAGAATTTAATTATATTTGCGATGAACATTTTGTTGAAATGTATGATAGGATGCCAAATGATGGATACGGAAATTTAGAGGTTCAGCTAGCAGTTCATACTCCGCATTATTTCCAGTTATTTTCCTTACCTTTCACTAATGAACATTCATGGGACTTCTTCCCAGACTCGCCCTTTGAATTATTTCCGAATTCTAAAGTGACCATCGGTATTGAAGATTTGCTTTATTCAAAATTAGTTTCATTGGACATTGGTGAAAATTATGAGTTTATAGACTTAGGTAAATCTGAAACAATTGATGTTAGTGAGGAGAATTTCTATATGATCCCAAACATGGGGTTATTTACAGATGCCTATAATCTCGATGAACTAATTATTCTAGATGGAACTGTTAATTTATATTCCGGCACGGGAACTTCCGTAAAGGGTGAAAAAGAATACGATTTCTATATCGATATGGAATATGCCCAAGGTCATAATCCTGATGACTATTTCTCCCATGTTGATGCAGGCGGAACTGCCGACTCTTGGGAAAATTCATTTATTTTCACAGATAAATTTTTGACTACCAATCCAATTGAGGTTTCAGGAACCGTATTTTACCACGAACTATTTGATTTAGATGATGATGTTATTACGGATCCTGCTGCTCTCGAATATTTTGAAGATTCAAATGTTCAATTCGCAATAAAACTTACTGAATCTGACGTTGCATTTATTCGAAATGTCGGCGAGCCGTATAGCTGGGACCTTTCAATTCAAGGGTTCCCAATAGGGATTTATTATGGAGATATGCAATATATTAACATTATTAATAATGGTGATGGTAATCCATTCAATCCTTCAGAGAATATTATGGAACAATCTTCCGAAAAGGTTTTAGGTGATTATTCCCTTGGCTATAATATTACTGGAGACGCGTTTATACTCTTCTATATTAACGTTAATGATGCTTCGGCGTACGCAGACTCGGTCGATAATAGGATAATGGTTGATTATTGGGCATATTATACATTTATGGAAGGCATTGATTACGAGATTAAAGAAAATCCGATAGATCCTTTTGAATCAATAATAGAGTGGAAGTATAAGGTTTTAGCAATCGATAATTATAATATGCACCCTGATTTCTCGACATCTTCAAGTTTCAACATGGAATTTTCTGCACTACAATGGGATGACTTCGATAGTCAATACATTAGACGTATTACTGATGAGATCACATTCAAGCCGAAAATAAAGACTAATATTACCGTAGCATACTTAGGCGACACTATGGAGACTTTTGATATTCTAAATGTTGTTCCCGACGAACAGCATGAAATTCATGATGATAAATTGTTTAATTCCATAACAATTTCAATTTGGGCTAATGAGGATGAAGATTCCATAGAACATTATCAGGTTCCTTACCAATCAAGTTATATTTATCTACAAGATATAGACTGCTCATTCATATATATTCTTGACTTCGGAAATATAATAAGTTATATAAATACTATTCCAGAATATAGTGATTATGCCATTGTTCCCGATTCCTACGCATACGTCGAAGTTGAATTCAATTCAACGCAGCTTATGTATCCTTTAACATATACGCCGTTTAACTATGATTATTTGGGAACATCATATCAAGCATACAACATTACGTTAAATATCGAAGGGACATTATTTAGGTCTTACGAGACACCTCAAGCTGGGATTGAAGACTTTCATGATTTTGTCCAAAAGATTGAAGGAAAATGTTAATATTTTTATAATCATAGTTCTGACGAAGACGGATATATTGCTCCGCAGACGGAAATTTCATTCACATATAAACATAAAGTGCAGCCAGGACTCCTTGACAGCAAACACTTTTTTATGATTATCTACCCTTGGACGAATCTTTTCGATACAATTTTTGATGATTTATTTGCAGATGGATCGAGTGATTCACAGATCACATACCGTGAGAGATACAGGAAGATTTCGGGTAGCTCTATTATTTCACCATTTGAATATTCATTGTCAATAGATGATGCATATACTCTCAAATTAAGCTATAGATTAAATGAAAGAAATTATATTGAAAAGAAATTTACGATTGATTACAGTAGCGACGGACCAGATTATATATACGATTTCATGCCCTATAATTTTAACGATTATGTTAATTTATTGGAGAAAGAGGGTGATTCTGCATTAAAAATTTATTATTATGATCAACTTGGTAAATTTAATTTTCTAGATGAATCTTATTATGAGATTATTTCATCTCATGAAGTAAAACTTTTACCGAAGAACGGAAACCCAATAACTACGCCTTTTAATAATATCGATGATTTCTGGATTTCTTTCAATCCCGAATTCAATGATGTTGAGTATGATAGCTACGAATTTACCTATGATCCTACAAAAAATCTTGAAGATACAATAAGTCTTTCCAATTGGTATCTTAATTCGGGCAACGATTTAGTTCCTAATCTCGATGTTCCGTACTTCATGAACGACTTATTGAGCACGCCCACAAATTATGTGTGCCATGCCTCTCAAATTGCTTCCTATATTGATGAAGGCGATTGGCTATCTTTTGATATAAAGGATGAATTAGGTTCTTACGCTGGATTAATGAGCGGTATCCAGAATGGAGGCTATCTCACTCTTTTCATTGAAGCTATTATTAAAAATTATGAGAGTTTGAAGAAAATCGAAATTAGATTAATAGATAATGGAGGTATTTTTGATACTCAAGAAATTTCTATCGAGGATTTGATTATGAATGATTTTACCATTATAGTAGATCTGACCTCTGCGACCTCAACTTTTAAGACAATTCAGATTAAACCAGTTTTCCGAACAGATGCCGAATATGACAGCTCAAATAACAACGGGATTGCACGTTTTGAGACGGTGGAGTGGGACGAGGCCATGACATTCTATGACTTGGAAGGCAATAAATATATGAATTTTACATTATTCAGTAATCTTTTGACCAATTCTTCCGATTTGGAATTAGCATACCTATTTAACGAATATCTGGAATATCTCGATCTTCCTGATGGAGTTCAATTTGGCTGGGGCACAAATAAAGATCGGTTTGGAAATATCGATTCTTACGTGCTGCAGATTCCAAATATATATAAAAATCCAGATAACCACAGCGAGACTCTTACATTTAAAGATGGAGATCTTCTGGTTGTTAGGTATAATTCACCTATAATAAGAGGAATCGGTCTGGGAATAGGTAAAATGTATTTTGAAAAGAGACCGGACTTTTTCGAGTTGGGGCATGTTACAGAGTTCATAATGATAAATGTTTCCGACTCTACTGATTATTCACAATTCGTTAGTCCGTATTCTTATAATATTCCATTGTCATTAACACCGTTTAATACGGAGTTTTCTAATACATTTAAAACATTAGAATTTGATATTGATTTAGCAAGTTTATTCGGTCATGCAGTAGATGGAATGATTGATTTCTCTCATATTGTGTTTTCCGTTCCCGACCCCTCCTATGAGCTCACTATTGATCAGGTAAGTATTATAAAGAAATCTCAAGATCTCTCGGCTGAAAATGAAGAATTATTTGAAAGAGTATGGCAATACTCTGAGTTTGAAATGTTCACTTCGGATGATGATCCTACCGATGACGTTTATGAATTGACCAATCCGGTCACGCCGCTTTTCTTTAGTGAGGATAAATGGTTAAATTATTTGATGATTTACGATGATAATTATGATTACTATAGCGCTGGGATTGCGGGGAGTGATGATTATCAGTTAATAGGTTCCGCATCGAGCAAACAATTTACTTGGAATCCGTCATTCGATAGATTTCAAGATTACTGGGGAATGGAAATTGAATTGCCTATGAATGTAGAACCGAATACAAATATTTACTTTTCTTATTGCACCAATGAGTCATGGCAGACTCCAATAATACTTGATTATGAGAATATCAACATGAGTTCATTGGATATCATTTACGAAGATGTTTATTATATGATTCCTAAATATGAAGGTTGGTTCGGAGAGGTCTATGAGAACAGTGATTATGACTATGTCTTGACGCAATATTACGGTGAATCTTTCATTATTTATCCCGAATCCGAATATTATATCCATAAATTCGATTTAGATTACTCGCTTGAAGATGACTTTAACAGCACTTAAGTGTTTAAAATTATCGGTCTTAGTCCAACGTTTGAACAGACCGTTCTTAATGCAACCGAGAATTATATAATAGAATTTTATCCATCTACAAACGAAATTAAAATAACCGATGGAGAATGGTCGGGAAGTGAAGGTCGACTGAACGATTTCGATTCAATTGCAATATACCTAAACTTTTCTTTCGGCCCAGTTTCTTCTTATTCCGAGGTTCGTCTTACACAGAGGTTTAACGAGACTTTCTTGACCGATATTGAAGATACTTTCTACGATTATCTCTCAATTTCATTCCAATATTCCGAACAATCCGAAGAAGAACTATTTTCAGATGAAGATATCGGAGTATCTACGCTTTTCGAGTCCATTAATTTTACGAAAAACAGTAGAATCAGTTCAAATTATGTATTAGACGGCTATGAATCTGAACTATTTGACAATTTTGAATTGTATGAAGATGATTCAAACATTATATATGTTTGCGACCTTGAAATGGACGGAGTTATGGATTACAAACAGGAAATCGATGTGGATAGAGATGGCAGAATTGATATCACAAAATATGGTATTGAAGACGAGGATAATTTCATTATTTGGCATACCATCATTCAAGATTTTGAATCAGAGGAGACTATATTAAATAGGAATTATGAGCCTAAATTGGAGATCAAATGGTTTGATATAGACGATACGGTTTTTGCAAATTATGTATTTAATACACAGACTTTACTAGACATTAATTTGGTGATTAATCCAATACCTACGATTATTTCAAAAATTGCCACAATGTTCCTGCCAGATGTAGATTTCTGGGCAAAAAAATCGATTCAAAGGAACTCAATTGAAATTCAATATGTTAAATCAAAATTTTATAGTGTGAAAGTTGACAAGAATAGAGACGGTTTTGCGGACAGTCAAATATCATACGAGAGAAGCGATACAGTTATAACTTATGAAGCACTTGATGTTGAAACAACTATAATAGCAGGAAAACCGAGGGAGGTTTTAAGATACTTGGTAGAATGGGCTGCAAAAAGTATTGGAGAATTAATCTTTGGCTCTATGGACGATTATGTTTTTAACGACGCTTTAACCGCGGAGAATCTTGCCGTCAATGGCGATTTATCTCATTTAGAGTCTTTTAAATGGATGTATCCAACCTTGACCACCACCTTGCATAATACATTTCAGACTTATTCAAGAACTACAAATACAATATATACAGATGAGCGAATAGATGAACAGCTGACTTTTACGGATTGGGAGGATGGAACCATAACCGAAATAAGAATTTATCAAGATTTATTTGATAACAGCGAAGTCGATATTGATTACTCGCGACTTACAAGTTTTGCACAGAGTTCTGCACTACAACCTACTGAACAAGTAACAATTAAAGATATTAAGACAGAAAAGAAGTTCATTGTAAGAAGCCCTTTCTATCTTCCTATTTTTGACCCTGCAGACATTGAGTGGGATATTGAGACTTGGGAAGTTGATAATGTACCTGTTAAATTTGATTCCCTTACGAGAATAGGAGAGAATATTGATGAGACGACCAATTATTTCGAAAATACAACCAGTATAAGAATAACCAATAGGTATAGTCTTTATGAAGACATTTATAATACGGGAGAGCCGATTAGTCATGGAGAAGTGGTATTCAGGGTTGAAGGTATGTTTATTACCCCACCCGATGGTAAAGTATATTATACTTCCGATAAAGAATTATTTAAATCCGGAAATGGAAAGACAGACGGGCATTACTTCTATTTCGATAGTAATGAGGATGGCTTCTATGAGACTGTTTATATTTTAGACCCTGCAGTAAGCGGAGATGTGGATGGGGAAGGAAATCAAGTCTATAACGTAATTTCGATCGGCTTTAATTATGATGGAAAGCATGAGTTTGTTCCTTATGAGAAGATCAATAAGAAAGTTGTGTCTAAAGATAACTTTGATGCCATAACTTCAAAAGATTGGACCGACGAGAATATATTTGAGTTAAACTGGGTCTATCATTTTGCTCAACTAAAAGATATTGATCTTCTGTTCCCCAAGGAGACCTTCGATGGTTATGAACCGAGAGACCAGATATTTGATATATTTAAACTGCTCAAGGAAGACGATAGGGATCGATATACTCAACTCTTCTACGAGACAAAGAAGAGAACCCATGACGACTCATGGGAAGTATATAAGCAGGGAATTGTTAGAGATACTTTTGAACAGGTCGTAATGACGGTGGTTGCAAGCAGCGTTAGTTCTACAATAATGATCGCATCGGCGGGAACAGCAACCGCTCTTGCACATTTAGCATATGCCGTTGTGTATTCACTAATGTCTAAATTTGCAATGGACCAAAAATCACACGAAGCAAAATCAAGGGAAAGGGCATTTACCTTCTTACCTGAGGGAGGAAAGATGGAGCCAACATCCATCAGCGAGAGATTTTGGATGGACCGCATTTTAGGGGACAGTATGCCGGCGGCATTGATGGGGCATCCCGGAGCATACTATACAACGGTCAGGGGCGGCGAGATCGGGAATGTATATACGGCTCAAGCTATTGTCTCACCTCCGAACGCCAATAGAATCTTTAACGGTCTGGACAGGTTGGGCGATCTCGAAGGCACCTGGGAATTCTTGCAGACGCTTGATCCTACGATTATGTTCGGTATGGATTTCGATTACACCAATCTGGATTACGAGTTGGTGTCGAGCGACCTACATTCATATAACGACCAGTTTTGTTATACCTACTCGAGTTATTCAGCTCAAGATTTTGTCTTTAACGCTTATTCGCATAACACCCTTGGGTATCTTCAGCAAAAGATTAAGGATGAAACTGACGGTATGTTTGACGCAATTAAGCCTACTTGCATTGATGGACGTCCCGAATATATCTTTACGAAGGGAGGAAATGCCGATTATACACTTCCGCAGTTTTATCTATACCATCCAGTAATTGTGGACTACGGAATATATAAGACTTTAACAGATAATTTTAGAGACGACACTTTAGTCACAGGAACATTGACGGTTCTTACCCAATCTCTTTACGAAAAAGAAGGAAGAAGGGTTATATCTATGGGTATAGATCCGAGTTTCTTATTACCTAATGAGTTGGAACGGGGCTATAAAGCGAAAATACCTCTGTCCGACGGCGCATTCTATTATCCGATTAAGAGTATTACAATCGACGTGGTTATGGAGGGAGCCAAAACAATTAAAGTCTTCATTCCTGCATCTTATATCGATAGATATGAGGTTGTGGGCGGCAATCTCTATTTCACAGAAAGTATAGACGACTTACTTTTCGAAGTAAATGACGACCTCGAAGATGAGATTAAATCTACATCATTTTCCATGTTGTATTATAACGTCCATATTAAGATTGAAAGAGTAATTCCCTTCGTAGGAAGGAATTCCGCCAATGCTGAGGCTCAGACCCGGATGGCGCTCGCTCAAAATACGCATTATGCCCTCATGGAATATTTCAATCAATACACATTTGCCACAACTACTGCTTCAATGGTGGATGAAATCGGCTACACGGCTCTCATGACGGCCATTTCCACCGCAATATCTTCCGCAGTCATAGCATTGGGCTCTTACCTATCAACAGGTGTCGGACAGTTGCTGGTCCAGAAAGGTGTTATTAACGTACAATCCAAACTTGCAACAAGGGTTTTAATGAAGAGCGGTTCGATGTCGCTTAGGGGTGTAATAACAAATATTGCAAAGAGCGCCTTAGAAGAGGTATGGGAGGAGATCGTAATCGACGGACTTATCGAGACCGTTGCCGAGAATGTTGTGGGCATGGTCGGAGGGAATGAACATTGGGCATACTGGATTTCTAATGTTTTGACTTCCGCGAGGGAATCGGCAAGCGACCCCGGCGGAGTATTCCACGAAGAGGCGTCCAGAAAGTTTCAAGAAGAATGCCACCAATATATTATGGAAAATTACGCAAAGACAGGAAGTTTCACCGAACTGCGTAAGGCGTTCTGGGCAAAGATTAATGAGCAACAATCAGCCGATCAGCAAAATAGAGCGCAAAAAGAAGACAATAAGAGGGATTGGAAGGCTCTGCTTATTTCGGGCTCACTTAAGATTTTGGGTTATACCAGCAAGACCATGGGTATCGTTTTCGGCGGGCTCAACTTGATGACCACGCTGAGAGTTATCGATTCCTTCACCGGCGGTAGAGCACCCACACCCAAGAACTTGATAAAATATTTCACGATTAATCACATCAGGAAAAAAATGTCCAGAATGATCAATTTGGATTCAGGCAAGATGTTAGATAAGGAAAATATTCCTTTGAAGCCTTCAATTGCGAATGATTTGAATTTCGGTAAAAATAAAGCCGGAATAAAAGCTGCTTCAATTACAAACCAGATTTTCCCTTCAAGCACAATTGCAACGATTGCAACTACCGTTCTTGGAGTGGGAATTCCCGTTTTATTGGCTGCGGCTATGACTAAAATTAAAGATGCAAAGGATCGTAGAAAGAAAAAACGTGATAATTTGGACCGCGCAGAGAGATTGGCCGAAGATCCCTCCATCACCGAGACCGTTAAGCTGGACGGAAGCGGTAGAGTTGTGTTGGATACACAAGACGCCTTGGAAAAGGTCGGGGGCTATCTCAAGAGAGGTCTCAAATCATTCGGTTTGCCGACCATGACGCCGAAAGAATTTACTATTTCGCAATTAAAGGCTTGGTTTTTAAAGCAGACAGGATTAAGTTCGAAGGAAGTGGATGTTTATTTAAAAGATAAAAACGGAAATGATATTAAAATAGGATCTGTTGTAGAGGGCACGAAGATTTATAGCGCTACTAGAGTTCATACTTTAACAGATATAGGAATTATTATAGAACCTAGGGTCGGTAGTATATACCATGAAAGTAGGGTAATAAATGATATTATAAAAGATACAGATATCTTCTCTACAGAATCGAATTATCTCAAGTTTGAATTCATTTTAAAAGATGTACCAGAAATGGAAATACTTGCATTTATAGGAGATTTGGATAATTTTATAGACCAACGTTTCAATTCTTTATGCAAAATTAAAATATTAAAGAAAAAATGGAAGATGGTTTTCTTGGATAAATTCAGCAGAGTTACGGGGTTGGATAAGAGCGTATTAAGCAGATATTGGGACAAGATGTTTAAAGATAAAATAGAGAATTCCTTAAATAATAAAGAGATTGGGGAGGATAAATTAAATGAATTCTTAAAGAGGTCATTCAAGACAACTATTTTATCAATGCTCTCAGATAGAATAAAGGGAATTACTGACCCCGCTAAAATTTTTAATGCCTTAAAGAATTCATTGAGCGAGCTTAAAAACGATGATCCTTTCAAAATTCAGTATAGCCATTATTACGATTCGATGGCACTATTATTCTGTTCGGATCATCTTAGGAAGGGTCTAATTGATTCATACTACAGAGACGGTATTTATGCTTCTTATATTGGTGCGCTAAATGAGCGTGACATATTTCTAGACCATCTTCCATACTCAATGAAGCAATTTTATGATAAAAATGGTATTGACTCCAAGACGATTTTGGATATAAAACTTACTTACCACTATTCCGCTATAAGAAAGGAAATGATGGGTGAGCCCTATATTTCCGGGTTTGATGAGCATAGACGATTTCCCGATTTCGGAGTCTGGACGTATTCTTATAAAGATAAAGACGGTGAATGGGTCGATGTAGTGAAGATTACTCCCACGAAGTATTTTAGTGATTTTTCAAAAAGTGGGAGCAGACAGACAATGATTGACGGGTTAAGTTCGGCCGTTGCAGCCGTATTATCTAATTTGAAGAAAAAGACGCCTTCGACGAAGTTGAAATATGAAATTGAATTGATTAATACGCGACATTTATACAAGAAGATAGATTCGTTTAATTCTTTTGTTGAGTCGGATTTATTGGGTTTTATGTTCGGAGATAAAAAAATTGATTTTCTCTTATGCTATTATGGAGGTATAATTGGTCAAAAAATATCCAGAGACGAGTTCCGGGAAGAGTCCATCATTGATATGGTCAATCAAGAATTATGGAAAAAAGAGACCAGCTTAAGTCAGACGGAATTTAAGGACAACTTAAGGGATTTGGTAAAGGATGGAGAGTTTGCCGAAACTATTTATAATAAATATTCCGCGTTATTTACAAGCGGAAGTAATGAGTTTACTAAGACGGATGCGTTAAATTGGATAAATGAATTCTTGCTCAAATTGAGCTCTAGTAAAAATGTGAAAGTCACGACCTTCAATGATCCGAAAAAGGGCTTGGTTAACGGTATCGAGCGTTCCATACATTTCGATACTTACTTTATTTCCGATACCGATGAAGTGATGACTCTTGACGATATTCCCGATATATCCATAGTGTGGGATATAGAGGGAGGTAAGTTTATAGAAGACCCAAGTTTTGAATTAAAGAAAGCCTATAGAGTTATCCAAAATAAAGATACGGGAAAGAAGGCACTGATTGAGATATCACAGGATCCGAAAAATAAGATCCAGAACCCTACCGACCCAACCGATTGGTTGGACGGGGTTGTAGTTGACGGAAAGGTTTTCAGAAATGCAATGCTGATCGATCACCAAGGCAGATTGCTTTCCAGCATGTTTTTCGATGTGGCTGACAAAAAGTTCAAGCTTAAATCGCTCTATGATATATATGATGAATTCTTCTCCAATCAGCATAATAATATAATTACCGACAATAATAAACCGACAGGAAAGAGATACGGCGTTAAGGTTTTATTTGTTATATCAAGCACTGAAATGAACGGTCATGCAAATATTTTGGTTAATCTGGATATTACGAACCCAGCATTTATTGATGAAAGCTTAAAGTTGCATTACGCTACAAAATTAAAGGACGGTTTTCTCGATAATGTGAAGATTCCAACCCATAGGAGTATGAAGAAGTATAAATTAACTAGTGAAATCTTGCAAAAGGTAATAGATCTATTTAAAGGAAGAAAGATGGATGATTATATAATCTCTCAAGAGGAAGCAATCGAAACAGTTTTTAATCTATTCCTTTTCAGAGGGCGTGTAGATTTTAAATCAAATAATTACTATATATTGGATAAATTGGGAAGGTTTAATACTATTATTGATTTTGAGACGAAGAGAGTTCTTTTTGATTCTTTTAGAGATCAGCAAATTATTGAAGATATTTTGAACGAACTCTATGATTCTAAAGACAAGACCGGAATATTTAAATTTTGTACAAAGACCTCTATAGGAAGGCTTTATTTTGAAGGATACTCTCTTAAACAATGGATGAGCGATTTATATATTAAAATTACCTCGTATACGGGCACAAACCCCTTGATATTAAATGCACAAAAGGAATTATTAAAAATAAAAGAGACTCATTGTGAGCTAGATACGAATTTAGATAGAAAAATATTTAATGATTTAGAAGTCAAGGCGGGAAAAGCCATGTCTAAGGTTTTTAACCATCTTTTCGGACATTTCACCGTTCGCCTTGTCATGATGGGGATGTTTGATTGGCATTTAAAACCAAGAACGGGGTCAGAGCCTGAAAGAATAAAGATATTAATAAATACCCGATCTTCTTGGGAAATCGCTAGGAAGGCTATTCGGCGCTACTGTATGGTACCCTCAAGTAAGTACATACCTTACGTCTCGATTCCTTTTACGAGTACTCAAATAAGAACAAAGGATATTTACTCGCC
>JABUBO010000112.1_pt1 | contig 23841 bp, 26 predicted proteins | sample 7240361 | NCBI WGS metagenome assembly JABUBO01 (sample SAMN07256346, study PRJNA390944) | subsurface metagenome | isolation source: Methane hydrate marine sediment | place: Pacific Ocean: Eastern North Pacific, ODP site
ATAATCATCCAATCGAGCTGGTATTGATTATCGTCAGAATAACCAAAGCATACGATACCGCCGTTCTTGAATGCCACTGTGCGGGATAATTCGGAGCCGGTTAAAAGCAGCGACGTTAGCTTGCTCAAAAAAGGGAGATGTCCGACAATCATAATATCCGCATGAGCTAACATTATTTCATCTTTTAATACCGTAACATCATCATTCGGCGCAAGGCCATCGTGAGCTGCCATTTCTTTTTTGACTTCGACTACATCAGCTAAAATCTCGGCTGTCTGCTGTGTGCGGTTTTTGCCGCTATGCCATAAATAATCGACGGACAAGTTCAAGGGTTTGATAAATACAGCAACTTTCTGTATGTCCCGGCGTCCTTCTTCGGTCAGTGAGCGTTCCGGGTCGGTCTCCTTTGACGCCGCCTTTGCGTGCTGGACAAGGTAAAGTTTCATTTTTCACTTGCCTTTGATAGAATTTATATGGGATTATTATAGCACAACCGCCTAACATAACAATTTTATATGCAATGTTCGTTAATTTTCGGTAGTGTGTTTTGGCGCTCTTGACAAATCTGGAAAGCGTATCGTTGACAGTTCCGTCGTTAAGAGATAAGATACTTTTTTTGTAAATATTTTGGAGAATTGTAAATGACTGATGTAACGTTGGTTACCGGCGATGGGATTGGGCCGGAAATTGCAGAAGCGACGCGAAGATGTATTGATGCTACCGGAGCGGATATCAACTGGCTCATCAAAGAGGCCGGTACCGATGTAATGGAACGGGAAGGTACCCCTCTGCCCGATGCTACTGTAGAAGCGATAAAGAAAACCGGTGTTGCCCTCAAGGCCCCAATTACTACGCCGGTCGGGAAGGGCTTCAGGAGTATAAACGTTCATCTTCGCCAGACGCTGGATTTGTATGCGTGTCTGAGGCCGTGCAAAAGCTATGAAGGCGTACGCAGCAGATATACCGATATCGACCTGGTAGTTGTGCGAGAAAATACTGAAGACTGCTACGCAGGCGTCGAGTTCCAACGGGGGAAAGATGATACAGATGAGCTGATAAACTGGATAAACAAGCGCAGTGAGAAAAAGGTAAGAGAAAATTCCGGTATAACCATCGCCGGTAATAATATGTGTATGCAGTTGATTCAAAAGCCGGAGCTTTACGATGTCCTCGTGCTGCCGAACCTTTACGGTGATATATTGAGCGATTTGTGTGCGGGTCTGGTTGGCGGCCTTGGAGTAGCGCCAGGGGGAAACATCGGCGAGAAAGGAGCTATTTTCGAGGCGACACACGGCAGTGCACCGAAATATAAAGGGCAGAACAAGGTCAATCCGACGGCCCTGATACTCAGCGGCGTGCTGATGTTAAGACATATGGGCAAAATAGCCGAGGCGGAGAAGCTTGAAAATGCCGTCGCAGCGGTGATAGCCGAGGGTAAAAGCGTAACGTACGATATGAAGCCGCACCGAGACGACCCAACTGCTGTCGGCACAAGCCAGATGGCTGACGCTATTATTGAAAAGATGATGTGATACTCGGTTATGAAATTCACTCAATATTTTCTATATACACGAAAACGGTTAGATAGAGCTGTTATAAAGGATGGATGGATAGAACGTGCAATTAATAAGCCCATTCAAACGGAAATACAGTCTGACGCAAGAATACGAAAATGGGTCAAAATTCAAGAAGTAAATAAATATTTACGAGTAATTTTATTGCCCGACGGAGAAACCGTCCATAATGCTTTCTTTGACCGGGATTATAAGGAGGCCAAAAAAGATGAAGATTAAGTATTTCAAAGACACCGACACGGCTCTATTTGAGTTTACAGACAATCAGGTTAAAGAAACCAGGGAGATATCCGAAAATATATATATTGACCTTGATACTAAAGGCAATCCTGTAAGTATGACGATTGAACATGCGAAGGAGACAGCACATCTGCCGGATATAGCATATCAGCAAATTGACAAAGCAACCGCATAACGAACAAGTAAGACTTCGCAGTGGGCGCTGAAAGCATCCGCCTGCAAGCCAGCAAATCATGGTTGAATTGAGTTGGATAAAGCAAAAGTGTAACGTACGATATGAAACCGCACCGCGATGACCCAACTGCAGTAGGCACAAGCCAAATGGCTGATGCTATTATAAAGAAGATGAACTGATACTCGATACTTGATACTTGTCATTGTGAATCCCGATAAATGGGGATGTGGCAATCTTATTTATAAAGTAAGCTGCAAGAAAGAGTGATACATATGGAAGAATACAATCCAAACCTGCAGGCTACAATATTCAAGATAGTTGATAGTCAAATGGCAGCGGGAGATCCACCTGAGACAAAGGAGACATTCAAGCGGCTGCTTGATGAGGATTTCTCGGAAGAGGACGCCAAGAAACTGATTGGTCAGGCTATCTGCACTGAGATTTACCGCATCGGAAAGTACAAAGAGGTCTTCAATAGACAACGCTACCTGAGGAACCTTCGGAATCTTCCGAGAGAGCCGGAGGAATAGAGCAGCGAACAAAAGGAGGCCAAAAAAGATGAAGATTAAGAGCCTATTCATTCTTCGTAGCTGAGCTACTGCGAAGAACGGAATAGGTGCGGGCCCCGCTTGAGGCTGCCACCTGTCGACAAACCTACAAGCGATAGTTTCTCCTATCAATCTTTGTTGCTAATTCTCTTTTTTGTGGTAAAAAAGCGAATTTCAATGTAACCTGCGCAATTAACAATCCCAGAAACTGGATTCCCGCTTCCGCGGGAATGACAACTTTGATGCAGTAAAATGAGGATTTTGTAATTGAACCAGGAGAGCTATCGCAAATTGATTTCAGGCCAAAAAGGCGGTCCGGGCGCGGGGCTATTGCGTTTGCTTTTAGGGGTCGCTGCGGCCGGTTACTCGATTGCTGTTCGAGAGCGCAATTTTCTGTATTCCAACGGATGGCTGAAATCACATCGCGCAGATGCAGTGGTCATAAGCATCGGTAACATAACCGTAGGCGGGACAGGTAAGACGCCGCTTGTTGTCTGGCTGTGCAAACAGATAATTTCAGATTCCAAATTTCAGATTTCAAATTCTCAGTGTGCGATACTTACGCGAGGATACAAGGCAGCAAAAGACTCAAGAGGCAAGACTCAAGACTATAGAGATGAGCCGGCGATTTTGGCCGAGAGCTGTCCGGAGGTCAATGTTATTGTAAATCCGGACCGCGTTGCAGGAGCGGCTGAAGCCATTAACAAGTTTGGCGCGAAAGTACTGATTATGGACGATGGATTTCAACATCGGCGATTAGTTAGAGACGTGGATATTGTAGCAATTGACGGGACACAACCTTTCGGCTACGGTAGAATGCTTCCAGCGGGACTGCTGCGAGAGCCCATCGCATCACTTAAGCGGGCTGATGCTGCTGTTATTACCCGGTGCGACCAAATCACTGAAACTGAATTGAGTCAAATTGAAAAGAAGCTGGAAGCACTCAATCCAAATATGATAATTGCCAGGTCGATACACTCCCTCGCTTATGTAAAATCAACGGACAATCAAGAAATCAGTCTCGGCCACCTCAAGGGCAAAAAGATATTTGCCTTTTGCGGTATAGGCAATCCGGACTCTTTTTTGAACACAATTAAAAGCCTGAGCTGCAACCTTGTCGGCAAAAAGGTCTATAACGACCATCATCACTACACAGACGATTGTTTAGCTGATATATACGAACAAGCCGGAGGCCTCAAGGCTGACTTGATACTAACCACGCAGAAAGACTGGACAAAGATAATTTCAGATTCCAAATTTCAGATTTCAGATTTTGAATCTTCACGGCCTTTTGCATATATAGGCATTGAGATAAAATTCTTGGCCGGGGAGGACAAATTAAGGGACTTGATTGAAAAGACGTTAGCAGGTAAAATTCCCTCAAAGTAATTAACTATTGGCTTATGTTTTATGTATGAAAACCTGCTAAAAACGGTAACGAATCTCGGCTCGCCGAAAGTTCTGGTTGTGGGCGATTTTATGCTCGACGTCTATATCTACGGCGATGCGATGAGAATCAGTCCGGAGGCGCCTGTGCCGGTACTGAAAGTTACCAAAAGGGAATATCGCTGCGGGGGAGCAGGCTCCGTAGCGGCCGATATAGCCGCCTTGGAGGCGAGACCTTTTTGTATAGGTGTTATCGGAGACGACCAGAACAGCGAAATCCTTAAAAAGAAACTGACAGAACTCGGGGCTGATATTACCGGCCTTCATACAGTAAGCAACCGCCCCACCATCAGTAAACAAAGACTCATAGGTCTTGCACAACATATTCATCGGCAGCAATTAATCCGAATGGACTATGAACCTACAGAGCCACTCGCTGATGAAGTAAACGAGGCGCTTTTGCAGACCTACAAAGACAAATTGGTATCGGCTGATATTGTTTGCCTGCAGGACTATGACAAGGGTCTGCTTAGTCCGGCGGTTTGTCAAGAAATGATACAGTTGGCCAGGCAAGCAGACAAAAAAGTCATCGTTGACCCTTCACTGACAAGCGATTATTCCAAATACCTCGGCGCCACCGTCATTACACCAAACCGCCAAGAGACTTCCGCGGCGGTGGGTTTTGAGATAACAAATGCAGAAACCGCAGCCAAGGCGGCAGAAGAGCTTGCAGGAAAGTTTAAGCTCGATGCTGTGGTAATCACACTTGATAAGGAAGGTGCGTATCTTAGAACTGAAGATACAAGTCAAATCATACCCACGAGGGGCCGGAGCGTTTATGATGTTACCGGAGCAGGTGATATGGTTTTGGCGACGCTTGCAATAACTTTGGCTGCCGGTTGTGATTACAAAACCGCTGTGCAGTTGTCCAACATAACCGGTGGGATTGAAGTGGAAAATTTCGGCACTGCAACGGTAACCATTGAAGAAATAGCCAATGAGATTGTTAATCAGAAGCGAGTTACAAGCGGCAAGGTGCGCTCGATTGACCTTTTGTTAGATGAACTTACCTGGCATCGCAAGCGAAAAAAGACTATAGTCTTTACTAACGGCTGTTTTGACGTGATACATAAAGGTCATATCGAATATCTGGAATTTTGTAAGTCGCAGGGTGATGTAGTTATTGTCGGACTAAATAGTGACAGCTCCGTAAAGATTATTAAGGGCCCCGCTCGACCAATCAATAATCAACACGATAGGGCCATTGTCTTAGCTGCATTGGAAATGGTCGATTATATTACGCTCTTCGATGAGCCGGACCCACTTAACTTAATCAAGAAAGTAAAGCCGGACGTATTAGTGAAAGGCGAGGACTGGGCGGAGAAAGGTGTCGTCGGTCGCGAATTTGTCGAATCCATCGGCGGCAAGGTCGTTCTTGCGCCGTTAGTGGAAGGCAAAAGCTCAACCGCAACTATCGAGAAAATGAAATCACTGGAAACAAAATCCTGATGAACGAAGATATAAAGAAACAGATTATAGAGACCATCGAAACACATAAAAAGATGACTGCTGAATTCGAGACAAGCGGCATCGAAAAGGTCGTATCAATTGCCGAGGCTATAACAAAAGCATTAGAGCACAACGGCATCGTTTATCTCTGCGGCAACGGAGGCTCAGCAGCGGATGCTCAACATATAGCCGGCGAATTGGTGGGTAGATTCAGAAGGGAGCGAAAGGCTTTAGCCGCGGTGGCACTTTCGACCGACACTTCCATAATCACGTCCATTGCCAACGATTACGATTATGAGAAGGTCTTTTCGCGGCAGGTAGAAGCGCTGGTCAGAGAAGGTGATATTCTGTGGGCTTTTTCGACCAGCGGCACTTCGGCGAATGTTGTTGCAGCCGCTGAGTCAGCAAAGAAAAAAGGTGCTTATGTAATAACCTTTACGGGCGCGATTAACAGCAAGCTCGAACAAATTGCCGATATTTGTTTTTGCGCCGATGCCGAATCAACGGCGCGCAGCCAGGAAATCCATCAGCTTGCCTATCATATAATCTGTGACCTTGTGGAACAAAGTTTCGTCAAGAAGTTAAGCTAAGAAGAATTTTTTTACAAAAATGTCCGACAAAGCTATATTTTTAGACCGTGACGACACGCTGATTGAAGACCCCGGCTATATCAATAGTCCGGAGCAGGTAAAGCTGCTGGACGGCGTTGCTGAGGCACTTATCGAGCTTAAATCCCTCGGGTATAAGCTGGTGATTGTCACGAACCAATCGGCTGTGGCACGTGGTATCGTTACTGAGAAAGTCCTTGGCGAAATTCATAACCGCTTAGAGCAACTTTTGGCAGAAAAGAAGGCATTTTTAGACCGGATTTATTACTGTCCGTATCATCCGGATGGAGCAGTTAAAAAATACCGTAAAGAAAGTGACTTCAGAAAGCCGAATCCTGGAATGCTGCTGAAAGCCGCTGAGGAGATGGGTCTCGACCTTGGACAATCCTGGTGCGTCGGCAATAGCATCAGCGACATGGAGGCTGGTTTACGTGCCGGCTGCAAAACCATATTGATAGACCTTCCTTCCCATCAACAACAGCTTGAGCCGGGCCAGCCCAGGCCGAACTACAAAGCTGTAAATATTAAGGAGGTGGTCAATATCATAAAAAAACATCACCGTTCGTCCGCTGAGTTGGAAGTGCAAACCCACCCGGCCCCCATGGTTCAAACTGAACCGGTTCGGCAAGCCACCGAACAAATTCCCGAGGCCGTCGAACCGGCTTTGCAATCTACTGAACAAATTCCCGAGGCCGTTGAACCGGCTTCGCCAACCACTGAACAGACTCCGGAGGTCGCTGAGCCGGTCTCGCAAATCGAGGAACAACAACTTCAATCAGCGCTAGAAGAGCCGCAAACACAACCCGCAGAAGAGGACATTACAGGTGACAGAACCGAACCCAGCACTAATTTCACCAATTCTTTTGAAGTTGAAAAAATTAGTGCCGGGCTAAACAACATTCTCAAACACCTAAAAAGTATGCAGCGGACCGATATGTTCGGTGAGTTTTCCATAATGAGACTGATGGCCGGCATTATACAAATTCTTGTTCTGTTTTGTTTGTTGATGACCATATGGTTCCTGATGAGTCCGAACAGGCAGGACAATTCGGTCTTCATTGCACTTGGCTTTGCTATGGTCTTACAGCTTATGTCCTTAACATTCTACATAATGCACGGGCGAAAATAGCGATGTGCAAAGCAAACCCCGAATCACAATCCCCCCCCACCGTTTCGCCTGGAGAAAAACGAAGCAGTGTTGGCGAGATTTTAGTGTGGCTTCCTTCGCCTATGGGTGACGCTGTTCTTTGCACGCCGGCCCTGCGGGCCATTCGCAAACATTTCAAATCCTGTAACATTACGTTTTTCGCGAACAGTGTAGTCCGGAGTGTTTTGTCGCCATGTAGCTTTAACGACAAATGGCTGGACCAAAAGGAGAAGAATCCGTTTGCGGTCGCAAAAGAACTCAAAAAACATAAATTCAAACAGGCAATCCTTTTTAAGAACACATTCGTTTCGGCATTAGCGGTCTTTTTAGCAGGGATACCATCACGTATCGGCTATGCCCGCGAAGGTCGAGGTTTTTTGCTGACCGACAATCTTTATCCGCCGAAGGTACCCCCCCGCCGTTTTGCAGGGCCAAAACGAAGCAACGGGGGCGAATTCAAACCTGTTTCTGCGATTGACAGCTACCTTGCGATCGCATCATGGTTGGGCTGCTGCACAACCGACAGAGACCTTGAACTGCTTATCGGGGCGGAAGATGAACAGCAACTCTGCGGCAAATATCCACAAGTCTTAAGTCCTGACGGCCCGCTTGTCGTTCTTGTACCGGGTGGGGCTTACGGGCCGAGCAAATGCTGGGGCAGTGTTCGTTTCGGGCAAACGGCAGACCGGCTGATTACAAACTTCAATGCAACGGTTGTCATATCCGTCGGGCCTGATGCGCTTGAGAAACAAATTGCCGAAGAAATCTGCAATTCAAGCAGGCACCAACTTATCAACTTAGCTGAAACACCAATAAGCCTCGGCGAATTAAAAGCGTTATTTTGCATTGCGGACTTAGTAATAAGCAACGATACAGGCCCAAGACATATAGCTATAGCTTTTAAGCGTAAGCTAATCACCCTTTTCGGGCCGAACGACCCGGCCTGGACAAATACCAATTACGAAAATGAGATTCAAATAATCGGTAATGTCCCTTGTGCTCCATGCAGCAGGCCAAAATGTAAAAAGAACGAGCATCTATGTATGCAGGCAATCACTGTGGAGATGGTTTGTGAGGCTGCAAAAGAGTTACTCGAAAACAACCTTAAAAAAGCAAAATTTTTAAGCCGACAAGAATTTATTGAAACTTCAAAATCATTCTTCATAGACAGCGATTTTCAAACGGCGTTCAGCAAATCGGGCTTAACTTCCATCGAGGAGGTCTTTTCTTTTGATGCAGCGAAGAATCTAACCAAAATCAATCTTGCGCAATTCCGCACTCGCTTACAATTTGAAATAAATTCGCCACAGTTGCCATCATCAACTACAGTATTTATGAAACGCTATGACAGGCCGCCGGTCTTAGTCCAGCTTAGAAACTGGCTATCGCAGCACAATCGAAAAAGCTGCGCTCTCTGTGAGCTCGATGCGGTTAATAAGTTAGCTGCAGCGGGCATAAATACACCGAAAGTTATCTCTTACGGCGAGCAATGGGACGCCTTGCTTGAGAAAAGAAGCTTTATAATCACTGAAAAAATCCCGGATGCCATCTCTTTAGAACGGAAATTGCCCGACTATTTCCACAAGCCGAATACAGTTGAAAATCTGAAGCTGCGAAGAAATTTTATCCTTCAATCAGCAGCCTTTATAAAAAAATTTCACGAGACAAATTATCGCCATCGAGACCTCTACCTTTCCCACATATTCTATAGTGATAACGGGAAGTTTTATCTGATAGACCTGGCACGCGTCTTTGGACCAATCGTCCTGCGCCGTCGATTTCAGATAAAAGATATTGCACAAGTTTATTATTCGGCCCCGGGCAAGCATTTCTCGAAGACCGACCGGCTGCGGTTTTATATGGCCTATGCCGGCCAAAGCAAGCTCACAAAAAAGAACAAAATATTTATTCGTAAAGTAATAAACAAGGCAAAGCGAATGGCACGGCACGATATAAAGCACGGCAGAGACGTCCCTTATATAAGCTAAGCGGTTATGTTAAAATCGGGGATTTAATTGTTTCTGAATAATAGTCCTGCGATTATTGCACAGGATTTTTTATTTGCATAGCGTACAGTAGAAGCCTATTATATAGATATGAATTTAATTGACGCGCGGTCAGTCGTAACAGGAATTTTCGTATGATTTCACCTGAGTTTAAAGAGGTTATCGAAGCTTGTGCTAAGCAGTTTAAGGTAAAAACAGTTTGGCTTTTTGGCTCTGCTGTGGAAGATGAAAACGAGGCAACAGATATCGATATAGCTGTTGAAGGTTTGGCGCCTGAGAAATTCTTTGAGTTCTATGGCCGATTGTTTTTTGAACTGCCCAAGCCTGTTGACCTGGTTGATTTGTCGCGGGAACCACCGATTGCCACCATTGTGCGAGAAAAGGGAGTTCGCATTTATGAGCGCGGAAAGTGACTACATCTCCGCAGAAAGCCAGAATATTCTGCGGACTACAACGCTGATACGGAATTTGCTTGAAAAAAAGAAACTCACAGATTATGAAGTCATTGCTTTGGGAAAACTTCTGCAAGATGTGTACACAGGTATCGAACGCATCCTTCGCAGTCAATTGGATACGAGGAATATCAAGATAAAGAAAACCGAGAACTGGCATAAGCAAATTCTGCTAAGTGCGCAGGATCAGTCATTGGTGTCCCAGGAACAATTCGAAGCTTTTCGCAACTTGCTTTTGTTCCGTCATCTTCAAATACACGGTTATGGCTATATGCTTGAGGAAGAACGACTTCGTGAACTGGCTGAGCCTGTTGTTAAGCTCCTTCAGGATTTTTTGCAGGATATCGCATAGATTATGAAGAATAAAATGTTCGACTGCGTTCAAATGAAACGACGCGGCTCAGAATTGGTTCATAAACAGCTTGAAGGAAAGTCGTTTGAGCAACAGTTCGAATACTGGCAAAAAGGAACGGACCAGCTAAAAGAACTTCAAAAGCAGACCAAAGAAAAGAAATAGCCAGTGTAGGGCTTTTTGGCTTAGTCCCACCTACATTGGCCGTTACTAACAAAGCTGGCAATGCAGCGAACCTCTCTCCCGTTTTTTAATACAATTGGCTAACAACAATCTCAACCGCATAACGAAGTGGAGACGGTATCAGGCATTTGTTGGCTTTCCTACTTGTTGAGCTGAATCTGTTTCTCCCTTTTGAATCGCCATACAATTTCCTCTACATTTCTTCTCCAGTCTGTACCAGAAGCAGACTTTGGCCCTTCGGAATGCATTCCCCGACGATTTATGAAAATCGGAACCTTGAGTTTAACACAACTATATTTGTGCCATATTCTCAGATAGTAGTCAAAATCTTCTCCTGTGTTTAGTTCCACATTGAAAGGATTAGCGAGGGCAACCTCGGCTTTGACAAAGTGGCCCATTTGCAGGGAAAAGAACGGGTCTATAAGTAGAACATCTTCTACATTCCGAATCGGAACGTCCTGTGCATCTCGAATTTGAGGGTAGTCAGCACCTTTCTTTAACTCACATATGGCACCCCAAATGGCATCGTACTGCTTTACTGCATCCATAACCTTCTTAAAAGCGTCGGGAAGAATCAAGTCATCAGCATCAAGGAAGAATATCCAGTCTGCTCCACGTGTAACGGCTTCGGCGACCTCTGAATTGTGGGAAGCAGAACGCCCCTTTAATCCCTGGGTGTCATCAATCGGTCTATGCGTAATCTCCGTGAAGGGTCCCATTGACTGAGTTATTGCTTTATTGACTGAGTTTCGACATTGGAGAAACAACTGCTCATGACCAGGCCCGATTGGAGTTATGATTGAACATTTCATAACAGATCATAGCCAACTATCGCTTATATGGTTTCCGTATAACATCCCAAATCCCTGGTTGTTCAACGTGGTCAATCTGACTGCGGTTTATTTAAAGTCAGAGGACCTCATTTCATCGTCTTTATCATATCATTTGATGAATTTCCAGAAAATGCAAGGAAAAATATGCATTCTACATCTTTCAGTGATGCTCAGGAGAGGTTTGAGTGCGGGACCTGTGCAAAATGTGCGTTTTCGTATTGAAGCGATACAGCGGGACGCTTATACTTACAGGATAAAATGAACAAGAAAGTCGCAATTATTATAGAGCGGGCAGATACAGCGCTTGGGGGGGCGGAACGCTCGGTTTTCGAACTGACAACTGCGCTGTCCGGACTCGGCTTTGAAGTGCATATACTTGCCGCAAAGGGGCAAACAGAGGCTAAAAATATTCACATCCTATGCCGGGACAGACCCGGCAAGCGTGTTGGTTACTTTACCTTTGCAAAGGCATTAAGGAAACATTTATCAGAAAATCAGTATTGTCTGATTCACAGTGTTTTACCTTTCGACTTTGCCGATGTCTATCAGCCTCGCGGCGGGACGTATGCCGAGTCAATTTTGCGTAACGCGGCCAGTTATCAAAACAAGCTGCTCGAATCTTATAAGAGGCTCACAGCTTTTACTAATTTTCGCCGGTCCATACTTCTTCGGGCCGAGCGCAAGCTCGCTCAGCAGCCGGATGGGCCTGTAATCGCTGCACTTTCGGACTACGTTGCCGAGCAGTTCAAACAACACTACGACACCGACGCCCGGCGGATAGTGGTCATACCCAACGGGGTAAAGACAGACAAACAAATCAACACAGGCCAGGCCGACAGGCTCCGGACGCAAATATTAGCTGAACTGGGTCTCAAGGAAGCAGATAACCCTGCCCTTTTCTTATTCGCAGCGAACAATTTCAGATTAAAGGGACTGGCAGTTTTAATAAAAGCAATGGCGGCAGCGGCACGCTACGATACGGAACGCAAAGGTTATTTAATCGTTGCCGGTAACGGCAAAAAACATAAATACCAATATATTGCACAAAAACTTAACCTCTATAAAAAGGTCATTTTCTTAGGTCACATCAAGCACATTCAAAACGCACTTGCAATAAGCGATGTCGCCGTCTTATCTACTTTCTATGACCCATCAAGCAGATATATTCTCGAAGCATTAGCAGCGGGCAAGCCTGTAATAACCACGAGATACAACGGCGCAACGGATTTATTCGTGAATGACCGACACGGCAAAGTAATCGATGCGCCCGAAGATATATCAGCATTGGCCGAAGCTATCGTCTATTTCACAGATACAAACAATATCCAAAAAGCATCACAAGCAATTGTCGAAGATAACATAGAAGAAGAAATCTCAATCCGCCGAGCTGCTAAACAACTGGTAACTGTTTATGAATCCATATTGCAAAGGAAAGGCCGAAAATAATGTATATAATTTTTGTACCCGCTGTCATAGGGGCGTATCTGCTCGGCTCGATACCGTTCGGATTGCTCATTGCCAAAGCACACGGCAAGGACCTGCGCTCGATAGGCTCAGGCAATATCGGCGCAACCAACGTGTCCCGCGCGCTCGGCAGGAAGTGGGCCTATATTTGCTTTGTGCTCGATGTGCTTAAAGGTATGGTGCCCATGCTCACAACATTGTCACTTGCGAAACCTTTATCCACTCAATCACAGAGCGAAAAGGTTATTCTGCTCTGGCTATGGTTAGCGGTAGGCTGTGCCGCCATCTTAGGTCATATCTTCCCAATATATGTAAAATTCAGAGGGGGTAAAGGCGTTGCAACCAGTTTTGGGGTTGCGCTGGGTCTTTGGCCTTATTATACAATCTGCGCCTCGTTCGCCATTGCAATATGGGTGGTGGTCGTCTTGATATGGCGGTATGTTTCGCTGGCCTCGATTGGGGCTTCTGTTACTTTTCCACTCGTTTTGATTCTGGCGATAATCCTTAAACCGGGCTGGGATTTTGTCAGTCTATGGCCATTGCTTATCGCGGCAACGGCAATACCACTGATGGTTATTATCCGACACCGTGAAAATATAAAAAGATTATTGGCAGGAACGGAAAGCAAAATCTTCGCGCGATAAGCCGAGGGGTTAGCAGTCCTGTACCGATTGAGACTTCTAAATCCTTTGAAAAATCGAACTTTTTTCGAACTTTTTTCAAGCAAGAAACGACTAAAGTACGAAGCTCCAGTATCACACATCAAAGCGGTTCAAGACATATCGGCATACTTGAAATATTAATAACGAAAAGAAATATATGGAACAATATAATCTATCCAATGCAATTTTAGTTCTTAAATGCCAAAAGCGCGATGAGACAGCATTTAGAGAAATTGTAAATCGCTGGGAGCCACGTCTTTACTACTACATACGGCGTATTGTAGAGAATGAAAATGACGTCTGGGATATCCTGCAGGAGACCTGGCTGGCGGTGTTCCAAAACATACGCAATCTGCAAGATCCCCTAAACTTTCCAACATGGCTGTATCGTATCGGTCACAATAAAGCTGTGAATCTACTTCGAAAAGAAAACAAATATGCTCAATTAACAACAGAGCAGATAGCCAACCATTATGAAAACAATACTACTATTTCCGTCGTTAAAGAACAGGCGGAACTTGTTCACAATCTATTAGGAAAACTCAAGCTGGCCCATCGAGAAATAATAACTCTATATTTCCTCGAAGGATTCTCGATTAGCGAAATGGCCCAGATAATCGGTGTGTCAGAGGGCACAGTAAAATCGCGACTATATTACGCCAAACATAAACTCCACGAAGTGTTAAAAGGAGAGAAGGATGTTTGAAACAGAAAATAAACCGGAATTCATCAAAAACCTGATTGCACAGGACACGCCACCTGCTGATAAGCAGCAACGGCACAAAGAAATTCTCTTTAAAAAGCTCAAACTCCGGATATGGCGGGGGAAAATAATTGGCGGAACAATCTATCTTGTACTATTCTCGGCAGCCTTTTTGGCATTCCAGCAGCGGCGAAACACCGACAACTTAGTCCACTCCATCTGCTGGGGCGCGGCATCACTGCATATTCTACTGTGGTTTCTGATATACTTCCTACGGGGAATATACAGGATGACGGCGGGAATCTCAGAGAAGAATTCCGGCAAAGACGAAAAACAGCGATGGAAGAAACAAGACAGATTCATAACAATCGTGGCAATTTTGGTGTTCGCCTATGCCAGCACTATCCTGTATTTCTCTTTTTTCCTCAACGATCCTTTAAAGGCGGCCCATCTGGCAGCATCAATCTTCTGGGCGACAGTATTTTTTCTTTTCTGGTACCCATTCGTAACAGCGTCACTGGTAGCCAAGCTCTGGCTCGAATACAAAAAAATGGAGATGAATATACCCAGAAATTCTGGGCAGGATTCGAAAATGCAGGTTGAATAATACCGAATGCTGCCGATTATCCTGCTGTTTTGATTTAATCTGTCTGTTTATGGATTATACTCCGGATTGAGTTCGGTGGGGACCGGCGCATTTACTTTTTTTCGCCAGGCGAGCATCAATTTGTGGAGCTCTTTGGTTTTTTCAGGCATTACCTCAGCGAGGTTTTTTTGCTCGGATATATCATCCTTTAGGTTGTAAAGTTCCAGGGCACCATCCTCAAAATACTCGATGAGCTTGAAGTTACCCACACGTACAGCGGCGCCGGGGCGTGTCCTGAAATGAGGGTCTCTTGCACCTTCGGCTTTTCCCTGAAGGTAAGCGGGGAAATGCCAGAAGAGAGCGCGTTTTTTGAATTTAGAATATTGAATATCGAATGTAGGATTTTCTTTATTAAGCAGGGCAACAATGCTTTGGCCGTCAAGGATATGGTCTTTGGTTTTTTTGGCACCGGTTATTTCCAGAATAGTTGGGTAGAAGTCAATCCCAATAACCGGGGCATCGCAGGTGCTGTTAGGGGCTGTCCTTCCAGGCCAACGAACAAACATCGGCTCACGGATTCCGCCTTCATAGAGCATTCCCTTGCCACCACGGAGCGGCTGGTTTGAAGTTATGCCCTTAACACCGCCGTTGTCGGAAAAGAAGAAAACAACGGTGTTGTCGGTAAGGCCCAGCTCATCGAGCTTGTCCATTATACGCCCAACGCCCTGGTCGGTGCTCTCAATCATAGCGGCATATTTCGGGTTGTTCTGTCCGTTAGAGCCAGGTTTTTTCTTATACTTATTAATCAGCTCCTCTTTGGCGTGCAGGGGCGTGTGAACGGCATAATGCGGCAGATAGAGAAAGAAGGGATTGTCCTTATTAGACTCAATGAATTTTAACGCCTCATCTGTGAGCCTATCGGTGAGGTATTCGCCCGGCGGGCCATCGGGCAGCTCGGGATTGTTGTAGGGGACAAAATAGCCCTTTACCGGATGGCCTGCGCTATAGCCGCCGATGTTGACGTCGAAGCCCTGGCCTATGGGACCGAATTGCGGGTCATTACCAAGATGCCACTTACCAATACCGGCACTGACGTAACCGGCAGGCTTGATAGCTTCGGCAATGGTTACAATCTTTGAATCGAGGACTGTAGTATTTTCTATCGGGATAAGTTTCCTTAACTTCGACGGGCCTCGACTTGAAGTGCCAACAGTATAAACACCATGCCTGGGGCTATACTGGCCTGATAGCAGGCAGGCCCGTGAGGGAGCGCAGTTAGGCGCATTAGCATAGGCATTTGTGAAGACCATTCCCTGGCGGGCGAGCCTGTCAATATTTGGGGTCTCATAATACCGGCTGCCCATAAAGCCAACGTCCCGCCAGCCCATGTCATCGATGAAGATGAAAACAATGTTCGGGCGCTTCTGGCCGATACGGTCTTGTGCAGAGCTGCCGGAGGACACACAGCCGGCTGCTGCAAAAGCGCAATTCGAGAGCGCAAATCCTTTCGCTGCTGCAGCACAACTCTTCAAAAAATCACGACGGTTCATAACAACCTATTCAAACTCAATGAGTGTTTGGGGCCTCCCAGCCGGCCAGTTCGCCCTTTGGTTCGGCAAGGGCGCCACCCTGAGGCACCTCCATACCCAGCGCCCAATAAATACTGTTCATAAGCAGACGGCGTACTGAATATTCCTCAAAATCTTTTGGATGGCCCAATGTTGTAAAGAACACCCGGGCGCCCTTGTAGGTTTTGGTCCAAGCCACGGGCTGAGTAAGCGGGTATTCGTTCTGGTTTTTGGTCTGGCTTGAATTGACGGCCTTGCCCATCAATAACGGTTTACAATCGCCGACTAATGGAGTTACGTGATACAGCCACGAGCTGCAGGGAAACGAACCGTATATCCCTTTTAGAATGGGGTGCTTTGCCATCGTGGGAATGATAGAAACCTCAGTACTGGATTTGTGCCCGTGGTGTGTAATCCATTTTTGCCCAAACACATCACGTCCGAAACCATCGTTATACTTTGCGTTTTTATGACCTTCGGAATAGCGAACAGCATGTGTACTGGTGCGCAGGCCGACAATGGGCTTGCCTGAATTGACGTAGTCGAGAATCAGCTTCAGTTGCCCGTCGGGTAGTGCACGAAAGCGCATGAAGAAGACCGCCAGGTCCGCCGTTATCAGTGCCTCCAGTCCCTCGATGTTTTTCTGATACTTCGGGTTGTATCGGCCGGTTTCGGGATTAACGGCGTAGAGCACTGTGCATTTGAATTGCCTTTTGCGCCCAAGCAGTTGTGCCATGAACGGCATTGTAATCTCAGAGCGATATTCGTCGTCGCCTGTAACGAACACGATGTGAGGCGCTTTTGCCCTGGCAGCCCGGCCTTTGTTGTGGACCAGGCCGGCAGTAAGCCCGGCAGAGCCCAGAACCTTAATAAAATTTCTCCGCGATAAATCACCAATCATTCCCTTAAGCCTCCATATACTAATCACAAAAATAAAGTGCGCCTGACATTAAACCACTATATAACCGCAAGGTCTCTGTTTTGAGTAAGATTCGTATAAAATAGTTTATTTCGATAATAAAAGCTGTGGCTTTTTGCGCAGAACTTTAAGAGCGTTAACACAACAAGATTAGCACCTATGTCTTATACCGCCGCTGCCGGGATAAGGCAAAGCATTCTCAAAACGGAATTGCCGGTATTCCTGAACTGGTGCTCCTTGCCGCCGGGCACAAAAATCACGTATTCGGCGCTAAACTCGTACTCCTGTCCTTCGCAGACAAATAAACCCTGTCCTTCGATAACGAAGACCTCATGTTCATGAGGATGAGTATGCAAAGGGGTATGTCCGCCAGGCTGCAATTCAAACATCCTCATTGCAAAATTTTCCGCCCCATCGGCCTTGGAAATAAGCCATCTTATCTCAACATCTTTTGCACCCTCAAGCTCTACTGCACATTTACTGATATTGCTGCTTTTTTCTACTTTCATATCTTTTCCTTTTTATCTATCACTTTGTCATATCCGAATTTGTTAGTGAGAACCCCACGTAAAACCCTTCGACTGCGCTCAGGCCAGGCGTGGGGCTAAATATTTAGCCTGCTGTTCCCCGCTTTCGCGGGGACAAGCTTACTGCAAGTTTTGAACCTCAACCAAGTTTCTTAGCGAGAATCTCGGAAACAATTTTCGGATTTGCCTGGCCCTTTGTTTTGTGCATAACCTGGCCCAACAAAAAACCCCTGGCCTTTTTGCTTTTTTTACCGCCGCCGGTTACGTCCTCAACCGCTTGTGAATTTTCTACAAGCACCTGGTCAACTATTGCCTCTAATTCGCCGGCATCGCTTTTCTGAATCAAATTAAGCTCTTCCGCTAAGACTTCCGGCCCTTTACCGGTCTGGACCATCGCTTCAAATATAGGTACCGAAGAACTGACGCTGATAGTATCGACTTCGATCATTGAAGCTAATTGTGCGAGGCTTTTGGGTTTGATGCCCAAATCGCCCACAATACATCCCTTTTCATTTGCTATTTTCAGGCCGGTCTGCGTTAGTAAGTTACAAATTCGCTTCGGGTCGGCACCGGCTTTGACTGCTTCGTCGAACAAATCAGATGTCGAGCGTTCGGCTGTTAAAACTCCAGCATCGTAATCACTCAGGCCATATTCACTGACATAACGGAACTGTCTTTTAATCGGCAACTCACACAGGTGACTGCGAATCTCCTGGAGCCATTCCGCTGTCAATTCGACCGGCACAAGGTCAGGCTCGGGAAAATACCGGTAATCGTGGGCCTCTTCCTTTTCTCTCTGAAGGACGGTTACCTCCCTTTCGTCGTCCCAGCCCCGCGTGGTTTTATTACCCATTTCCATCACGCGACCGGTCTCCAAAAATTCGTCAAGCTGTCTTTGCTCCTCGTAGTCCACACTTCTTTCAAGTGCCCGGAAGCTGTTGAGGTTTTTGATTTCGACGATGGGCGTTTTGTATTCGGCGCCGTCTTTGGTAATAACCAAATTGATATTCGGCTCAAAACGCATGTGGCCTTTCTGCATATCGGCCTCGGAGACACCCAGGAACCTTACCATTCGCTGCAATTCGGCCGCCAGGGCCCGCACTTCGGCGGCGCTGTTCATATCCGGCTCGGTAACAATCTCCAAAAGCGGCGTGCCGGTCCTGTTCAAATCGACCTGCGAAAAATTGCCCGCTGTGTGCAGATTTTTGCCGGCATCTTCTTCCAGGTGGGCCCTTATTATCCTGATTCTTTTAGTCCGGCCGGACTCAAGAGGTATTTCAATATAGCCGTTCGTAGTGAGCGGCAAATCATACTGGCTTATCTGGTAATTCTTCGGCAGGTCAGGGTAGTAATAGCTCTTTCTGTCCCACTTGGTGAATTTTGCTATTTCGCAGTCAAGGGCAAGCCCGACAAGGACAGCGTACTCAACCGCCTGCTTATTCATCACGGGCAAAACACCGGGCATACCAAGACACACCGGGCAGACCCTGCTGTTGGGTTTCCGGCCAAATTCCACCGCACAACCGCAGAACATTTTGCTCTTCGTGCAAAGCTGTACGTGAATTTCCAAGCCAACTATTAGCTTATGCTGCAAATCAGCCATTTTCCCACTCAATCAAATATAGCCACGAATTAGCACGAATTTAACACTAATTTAAGGCAAACCTATTACAAAATGGCTATATGACAAACCTTTCATATTCGAAGCTCTTCTTTGCAAAATTCAGTATCATAGCCAATCTCAACTCTGTAGCACGCAAATAATTAAGTACCTGTGCCCTATGCGCGTCCACAATTTTATCTACAGCCTTAAGTTCAAAAATGATTTTATTATCGACCAAAATATCGGCGTAATAATCTCCTACGACCTTTCCCTCAAAATAAACCCTAATCGGTGCCTGCTGTTGTGCAGGAATTTCATTCTTCTCAAATAGGACCATAAGGACATTTTCATAGACTTTTTCTAAGAAACCAAAACCAAGTTTACTGTGCACCTCCATAGCTAAACCGACAATTTTGTAAGACAATTCTTTATAAATAATATTTTTGCTATTCGTGCTCATTCGTGAAAATTCGTGGCTAAACAATTGGTGGTTTCTTTTTGTGCCAATCGGTTTGGCTCTCGAACATTCTCGCAATACGCAGTAACTTGTGCTCGCCGAAGGCAGGTGCAAGTATTTGCAGGCCAATCGGCAGAATATTTTCATCGAAACCACAAGGGACGCTTATGCCCGGAACGCCGGCCAAGTTGACGGCTATCGTATAAATATCGGAAAGATACATCGTCAAAGGGTCGTCAATTTTTTCGCCGATTTTGAAAGCCGTTGTGGGGGAAACGGGCATCATAATGCAATCGCATTTTTCAAAGGCTTTTGTGAAATCAGCCCGTATCAAATTTCTTACTTTCAGCGCTTTCAAATAGTAAGCATCATAATAGCCGCTCGAAAGGGCATAGGTTCCGAGCATTATTCGTCTTTTGACTTCTTTTCCAAACGCCTCTTCCCGTGATTTGGAATAGACCTCGATATAATCTTCGGCCTTATCGCTGCGATGGCCGTAATGCACACCATCATACCGAGCTAAGTTGCTCGATGCCTCAGCGGTCGCTACGAGATAATAGGCGGCAATGGCATAATCCAGGTGAGGCATATTTATTTCTATGATTTCAGCCCCGAGCTTTTTATATACATCTATCGCGTCACTCAGTGCATTTCGCACCTGCTCATCGGCACCGGAGACGAATTGGGGCACAATTGCTATTTTTAGATTCTCTACCGGCTCATCGAGGTTTTCAAGATAATCACAGACAGGCGCAATAGCTTCATCAACGCTCGTGCTGTCGGCGGGGTCGTGGCCGGCTATGACGTTCATGAGCAACGCAGAATCAGCCACCGTTTGCGTTATCGGCCCGATTTGGTCTAAGCTCGAACCGTAGGCGACGAGTCCGTACCGAGAAACACGGCCGTAAGTGGGCTTTAAGCCGACAACTCCGCAAAAGCTTGCGGGCTGGCGAATTGAGCCGCCGGTGTCAGAGCCGAGGGCCGCAAAACACAACCGTCCCGCCACGGCAGCGGCCGGGCCGCCGCTGCTTCCGCCCGGGACACGGGAGGTATCCCAGGGATTGACTGTCTGCTTAAGGCCCGAGTTCTCCGTGCTCGAACCCATTGCAAACTCATCCATATTCGCTTTGCCGACTATCACGGCGTCGGCGGCGAGCAGCTTTTCAACAACGGTGGCATTGTAAGGGGCGTTGAAATTCTCCAAAATCCGAGAAGCGCAGGTAGTGGCTCCAAAAGTGGTGCACATATTATCTTTTATTGCGAGAGGCACGCCGGCCAGCTCCCCCACCGATTCACCGGCCGTTAGCCGCCGGTCAACATCCGCAGCGGTTTCCAACGCCCTATCACGATAAATACTGATGTACGCGCCAATGACCGGCTCAAGCTTATCTATCTTGTCAAAAACAGCATCCGTCACCTCAACGCTGCTTATTTTGCCGGCTGCGATTGCGTCACGCAATTCTTTTGCACTCAGGTCTTCCATCACTATAAAAATTATTGTTTCTTTTGACTTTTTCGATGTTCAAGAAACCAATCGTAAAGTTTCTGGTTGTTGTATGTTTCTGTCCAGGAGTCATGGCCGGCATCGGGATAGATTGTGAATTTGGCGTTTCCGCCACGATTTCTTATGGCATTGACCATTTCTTCAGATTCTTTAAGGGGAACTACCTTGTCTTTTGCACCGTGGAAGACCCAGACGGGTATATCTTTGAGTCTCATAGCCATGAAGCGTTTTCCCCCGCCGCAAATGGGTGCAATAGCGGCAAATCGCTCAGGATGCGCAGAGGCCAGAGACCAGGTGCCGTACCCTCCCATGCTCAGACCCGTAAGATAAATCCTTTGCTTATCGACCTTATACCGGGCCACGATATCATCCAAAAGATTTATGAGCACTTCAACTTTATCTGTCCACCAATCATCTGTCGGACACTGGGGAGAGACCACAATAAAAGGAAAAACCTTTTTGTTTTCGACAATCTTCGGCGGGCCGTGTACCTTTACCTTTTTTAAATCACTGCCGCGTTCGCCGGCACCGTGCAGAAAGATTATCAAGGGCCAGCGCTGCTTTTTTTGACCGTAGCCTTCCGGCAGAAACAACAAATAATTACAGCTTAAAGTTTTGGTTATTTCCTTTTCAAAGGTCTGAGAATGCTGACTACCGGGTGGAACAAGGCTCATCTTGCTTTTCTCCATCTGCGCACAACCAATTAACAACAAAGACATAAATACAGAACATGTTAATTTACTCGCCTTCATTTCTAAATACCTCCGAACATACTTCGTATTAACTCTCTCTTATGCGCCGGAACCACCATCGAGTATTTTCGGCACTTTGAAAAACTCCTCATCCCGCTGCGGGGCGTTGGCCAAGGCCTTATCCGTTCCGAGCGATTCTTTGGCGATGTCCCGGCGGAAAACGTTACTAATGGGCAGACAATGCGCCAAGGGCTCAACATCGGTGGTGTCAAGCTCATTCATTTTTTCCACGTAGTCAAGGATTGCACTTAACTGACCTGTAAATTCCTCAACCTCGGCTTCAGTCAATTCCAGCCGAGATAATTTGGCGACCTTTCTTACCTGTTCCTGGTCGATTTTTTTGGCCATTTTTCAATCCCTGAGATTCTTTGCTTCGCTCAGAATGACAATTATATTAAAAAGAAAAAGCGAGGCAGAACCGGCCCCGCTCCAAAGAAAATCCTTTAATGAAAATGCTTTTGTCAGCCGGTGTCCTTCTCGGCGGGCTTGTAATTTCGCTTGGGAGGCTTTTGCACAAGGCCCATGTGAATGGCTTTAGCTGAGACCTTAATTCGACAGACCTTGCCGTCAACGATAGCCCGCACCTTCTGTATATTGGGCTTAAACTTTCTTTTGGTGATACCGGTGACTTTTCTACCGACACCACCGAGATATTTGGCCTTACCACGCCGGGCTATACTTCTGCCGGCCACCGTTCGCTTACCAGTAAAGAAACATACTCTCGACATTAAATACACTCCTGTTCTATTAAACGTATATTAGGGTCATTACCCCTTATAGAAATTTCAAATATACAATTTTGCTCGATAATTGCAAGTGCAAACGAGATTTTTAATGCAAAAAAGCATTCTATAGTCTAAAGGCATTTTTATCAAGACATGCTTTATACTCGACCGGTTTTGCATTTCAACCGATATACCTTATAATTGACAGGTTGTTTCGCAGATTTATACAAACAGCAATTTCCCGGATAGTTTTGACGAACAGGACTTTATGAATATTTTGGGGATATCGGCCTTCTACCATGACAGTGCGGCGGCGCTTGTGCACGATGGCGAAATTATTGCCGCCGCCCAGGAGGAGCGGTTTACAAGAAAAAAGCATGACAACCAATTCCCGACAAATGCGGTTGAGTATTGCCTACAAGCCGGCCGGCTCACTGCGGAGGGCCTCGATTATGTGGTTTTCTATGAGAAGCCGTTGAGGAAATTCGAAAGGCTGCTCGAAACCTACATCGGTTATGCTCCCCGAGGCTTTAAACAATTTTTTATGGGTATGCCGTTGTGGCTTCGGCTAAAGCTGCATTTGCCCCGGGAAATGGACAGGGCGTTGCAGAACAAGTACAAGTGGCGTTATGTTTTCACGGAACACCACGAATCCCACGCCGCAAGTGCCTTTTTCCCCTGCCCCTTCGATGAGGCCGCTATTCTGACAATGGACGGCGTCGGCGAATGGGCAACGGCCAGCTTCGGTACCGGCAGAGGCAACAGAATCGAACTGACAAACGTGATGCATTTTCCTCATTCTTTGGGGCTGCTTTATTCTGCTTTTACATACTTCACCGGCTTTCGCGTCAATTCCGGCGAATACAAAATGATGGGCCTGGCTCCGTACGGCGAACCAAAATACTATGAACTCATATCAGAAAAGCTAATTGACCTGAAAGAGGACGGCTCATTTCGGTTAGACATGTCATATTTTCCCTACTGTCATAAGACTGTAATGACCGGCTCGAAATTTGAAAAGCTCTTTGGCGGTGCGCCTCGCAAGGCCGAATTACCTTTGACCCAGCGGGAAATGGACATTGCAGCGTCCATCCAGGCTGTTACTGAAGAGATTATGCTCCGGACCGTCAGGCACGTGCATCACCAAACCGGGATGAAGAATCTGGTATTAGCCGGTGGTGTGGCCTTGAACTGTGTCGGCAACGGCCGAATCCTGCACGAGGGGCCATTCGATAATATCTGGATTCAGCCTGCAGCAGGAGATGCCGGCGGGGCGCTTGGAGCAGCCCTGTTTGTATGGTATCAACTGCTGAACAATGAGCGAACGGTTGACGGCCGGGATAAACAACAGGCGTCAC
>JABUBO010000114.1_pt1 | contig 23783 bp, 42 predicted proteins | sample 7240361 | NCBI WGS metagenome assembly JABUBO01 (sample SAMN07256346, study PRJNA390944) | subsurface metagenome | isolation source: Methane hydrate marine sediment | place: Pacific Ocean: Eastern North Pacific, ODP site
AACAAACTAGGGCGAGATTGTGTGCTCCTTTCCGCTTTTCTATCGCTTGTACAGTTTGCATCAACGTCCTCCTGTCATTCTATTTAGAATATTCATATTTGCGCATTTCAGCTTTCATCGCTGCCGGCCGCGACCAGGTTCTCGCAAAGTCCCTCCATTCCCTCGGGTAGACAATCCATCTATCGGTCGGCTGGTAGAGCTGGGCAAACGGCATGGCCCCTGCCTCCCAAACAAGCTCCATTCTGTGCCTTGCATAGGATATGGTCTCGTTAGGGTTGAATTTCAGCAGGACATAGCAGCGTACCTTTTGTCTTGGCATTTGAAGTATTTGCAGGGCCTTTCTCAGTGGCCTGATCGCCTCGGGAGTATCAGCGGCGAAGAAAACCTGCCGGATCCTCAGCCCTCTGATCTGGTCCGCTATATCACTTGTCAATAGCTGGCTATCAAGCCCACGAAACTCAACCTGATGTTGGCTCCTTAGCATCGCAAACACTTTCTCCAGGTGAGATCCTGAGCATTGGAGAAAGTTGTTATCTTGGATGATGTGGCCAGGGCTTATTATCGGAAACTCTCTGATCTTACCCTCTCTTCTGGGTACCTCGCACCATGGACAATGGTTATTGCACCCCCGACTTGTGAAGGTGGTCCCGCTCCTAACATAGAATCCTGGAGTGAATCCATCGCAAGGTGTACCATAAGCTGGTCCGCCTATTCTCACGGCTGGATAATATTGCTGCCAAGCATATCTCAACCTTTCAGCCCTCTCCTTATCCCAGGTGAAAACCGTACAGATATGAACTTCATCCGCTTGAGGCCTAAATGCTTGCATCGGTGGGTCTCCGATGAAAGCCAACTCGTCGGCCGGGGTCATCTCAGTTTTCCGTGGGAACACCCTTAAAACCTTCATCACTTCACATTCTGCATAGAATATTCACTTATCATTAGGTAAGAGTTCAGGGGTCTCGTAGATGTTGCCTACAATTTCGTCACACTCATCAAATTGTAAGCCCCCGCTCGTAATAAACCCTGCATAATCTCCCTCGGCGGAGTATTGGACTAGCTGATTTCCCTCTTGGCTTAATTCTTTTACAGGGGAGAGAAGGTCCCCTTCATAAATCCTCCCACCCAATCCTAGTTCACCAATATGCAATCCAATGTATTCTTGACTATCTTTGACCTCATAGATTGAAGGGTAGCTTGGCTGGTTTATTGCAATTGGTGCAACGAACGCGCCGTGATGTCCTACATAGCCCCAATAATGCCAATGGTGAAATTTGCCATCCTTAAATATTGCTTGCCTAAACTTAATCTCTCTCATCTTTATCCTTCCTCCCTTCACATTCTGATAGGAATGTTCATATCAACTTATACTAGAATAGTTTATTTAATTATGTGAGTCCCGGTATCCTTCTCAACTTTAGCTAGCTCTTTATATATCAGGTAACCAGCAAAGGAGCCAATACCCATAGCCACAAGCATCTCTGCGGTGTCTAGGTCTCCCCTTTCTTTAGCCTTGTCAATTGCTACCTGTCTACCCTTTACTAGCTCCCCATAAGCCTCATCTGTGATTTGAATTGCTTTACCCATGTTTTACCTCCTTCCTTATCCATTCCTTCAAGAATATCTAGGCTCGCGCCTTTACCTCTTTCAGTTTATCCTCCACTCTCTTTACCTCTTCCTCATAGTTAGATAGAGCTACCACACCCTCATTAAGATTAGTAAGGATATTTAATCCTTGACGTTTACCTGCGAGATATACATACTCCAGAGCCAAGCGAATAGATGAGTCCAATTCGTTAAGGCTATCTCTAATGTGGGAGGCCGTAAGAAAATACTCGTCATCATGATAGCCATAAAAGTCATTCTCTACCCCCCAGGTATGTTTCTTATTCGTAATCAAATATAGTGCGTTATGGTCTTTTTTACCGGTTGCTGGTTCAATGAGGGCTATTGTTAAGGCGTGCCAGGCATGGCGTATACGGTCATTAACCTCATGGCCACCGCCGGAATGGTCAAACATATAAGGACCAGAAGTAAGATGAAATCGTTCTTCATGCTTGACCATGATTTTGCCTTGTTGGAGCTGAAGGTCCTGTTTCTTACGAGATAAGAGACCATCATCAAAGACCCGCTGGCAGTCAGCGCACAATTTGTCCTTTCGATGCAACTCTGTTGATCCACACCCATGACAAGGCTTTGTCGTCCATCCGGGTGATGTCATTTATTTATACCTCCCATTTATCCATTCCTCTAGGAATATCAAATAGCGACAGTATCCTCATCATCTCCAATTTGGTTTAGGTCTGCAGGATTGCCTTCCCTATCTAGCCAGCCTTGATTAAGCCACTCTGGAATTTGACCGTCATACATTCTGCGCAATTCGCCGAGCATAACTCCCCAAACACCCCCGGGCATTCCATTTACTGCGTCAAATGCAAGTCGGCACACAATATTCAGTTCATGAAGATATCGAGGCTCGTCGCCTCTCTCAAACCGTCTATCCCATTTAGGCGTATTAGGGAAATACTTTTCATCAAACCGCTCACGAAACCAATCGCAAGGTGCATAGGATGATTCTTTGCTTTCCCCATCCCAGATTGTATAGCCTTCCTCAAGGCAATCGGTTAAAAACCATTCGGCATCCGACCACAGCTTTTTTCGCCTAGCTTCAGTCAAATTCCTTCCTACCTTTGAAGATGAACCGTTTGGCAAAATCTAGGCACCTCTCTTTCATTTCTTCGGTTAATATTTTGGTTTTAGTAATCATCTTTAATTCCTCCTTGTTATTCTTTTAAGAATAAGCTCCCACCTCATTCTGTAATGTCTCGAACAGCCTGATGAGGGTCTGCTCGTCCTCATGCGATACCTTCGACTGGATTTTCTGGATAAACTCCTGGCCTGCCAGATTTGCCGGTTTAAGGAGGGCCTCCGCCTTGCTGGTGACAGTCACAAATACTGTCCTGCGGTCGTCCTTCCTGTCTCTTGTCCTTTTGACGAGACCGGCCTTGACCATGCGGTCGACTATCATACTGATGCTATTCGTGCTACGTGTTAGCCGGCGAGCTACATCGGTTATCCGTACAGGCCCATCGAGGAATTTTATAGTCGTAAGAACTGAATACTGCTCTGTAGTAAGCCCATGTTCACCAAATACTTTGTCCTCGCAGATCTTAAGCATATCGTGGGTTCGGTGTATCACGAACACTAGATTTTCTGAATTTACCGTCATATTTATCCCCTCCTTTACTGCTTCTCCTCTTGGAATAAGCCTTCAAAGGCCTCGATGAAACCCGGGATTGAGGTAATTGGGGTTTCGATTGCGATATCCCTCCGCTCGCCACCGATAAAGGCTACCCCATCGGCTGCCAGCAAGGGATTTCGCATGATATTTTCCCCTTTTACCTTAACAATAAGTAAAAGTTCGTCTTCCACGTTCCTCCTTTCTGCGTATAATCAATTTCTCAGGCAGGTCTAAATCTCCTCAGTTAATTCTCATAGTAGCTTGGGATAATCGGCTCGTCCCTGCTAAATAGGTACCAGTAGTCCCAATGGTAGAGCCAGTGTATTCCCCGCTTACCGACCAGGCAGATCATTCCATGAAATTTTGTCTCTTGTAGTGTCATCTCTCCCGTAAATACTCCTTTACCTCCTCGAGCTGAGCCTGCGACAAATCTTCCAATGTGCCAGAAACGAAATCAAAGTCGGCAAGGACACACTGTAGACATTTAATTCGCATATCCTCTCTGCCATGCAAAATAAGCCAGCTAGATGGAGCTACCCATACTCTTGCTCCGCATTTTGAGCACCTATCAGGCAGACTACCGGGAACAACGTACCCCGGAGTGGTAGTCCGCCTGCACACAAGTAACGTCCTCCCGTCTTTCATTTCTAGCTACTGGTATTTCTTCCTCTATTTCGTTGGTCACTACATTTGTGTCCAAAAAGACCTGTTGAGCCGCGTAAATGGACCGCAGCGGCGTGAACCTCTCATGCTTTGCGATGGTGTCATTCATAGTGAGTGAGCAATATTTTTCCGTGGTACTAATGTAGGCGTGTCCCATTAGTAGTTGTAGAGAGCGTAGGTCACCACCGTTGACTAACCAAGCCTTGCCAAAGGCATGCCTCAGGCGGTGGCCACCAAGTTTCGGGCCGGGTATGCCAGCCTTTTCATAAAGCTGGCGGAGTATCTTATACATGCCATGTCTACTAAGAACTCCTTTGCGACCGTGGAAAACATACTCATCCTTGCTGTCATTGATAAGAGTGAGGAGCAGTCTTCTCGTTTCCTCACTCATAGCAACTTCGTGCTGGCCAGACTTGCCACGCACAATGAGGGTTCTTGTTTTGATGTCCTGTCTGCGCAGTCTAAGGGCTTCACTTGTACGTATACCGGTGTCGGTCAACAGGGTTACTATTGCTTTTGCCTTAACGTCCAGTCCCGCTGCCACGAGCAATCTCAATTGCTCCCCGGGCTCAAGGGTAGCCATCACCTTTCTAGGGCAACGTGGAGGCTTAATTGTGACCATGGGATTTGAAACGCCATAGCGTTCTGTGCGGAATTTGAAAAGAGCCCTGAGTGCTCTAAAGTCCGCATGTATTGTTTCCGGCTCACCATGGCGCGTGGCCAGAAATGCCTCGATAGATCCTGGTTCCTTTGGTAGGTCTGGATTGGATGTGGCGAATGGCCGGAGCCTCTGCTTGTACCATTGAATGGTTGCGACACTTAATTTTCGTGCCTGGCGGGATTGAAGAAATTCATCGATTGCTGCCTGTGTATTCACAGCAACACCTCCCCCAAAGTTTTTCCGGCAGCGTTGTGGGGCCCGAGAAGGTTCTCGTAGCACGTCGTCGGTGAAGATATTCTAGGGTGGCTCTCCCGTGGTTGTAATTGTACTAAAGGGCAGTTTTTGTCTTGGCAGATTACCTGGTGGGGAAGGGGGGACTCGAACCCCCACACCTTTCGGCACATGATCCTAAGTCTTGTTGCTTTCATCGTCACTAGCCAAACAAATTATCAAAGAACTCCGTAATTTTGTCCCACCGGGTTTTTCCTATGAGTCCTTCCCACCAAGTCGGTTCCGCATAAAGCCAAAGTAGAAAACCACCAATAACGATAATTGCTATTATTACTACTGCTACGATAATCGCAGCTGCTGTAGAACCACCTTCCTCTTTGCCTTTATCCAAAGCTTGGTACACCGTCCAGTTACCCTGGCTATGCCTGCTGCCCATTGTCAACCGGATCTAGCACTCCTGCCGTTTGTAGCCTTTCGACCTCTCGCTTTGGAATAAGAGTTCTACCTGAAAGCTTAAAGCTGGGTAGCTTGCCCTTTGCGATCCAACGCCAAACGGTAGCTATTCCTATGTTCAGAATGGTAGCAACCTCTTCTGTGTCATAGGCATCTTGGAGTTCGATTTCTACCTTCACTTTTGCCATTTTTCACCTATCAATTGTGTGATAGCTCTAGCCTATCATACTTCAAAAGCCCTGTCAAGCCCCCCCGCAATCGTTTTTCCAGCTTCTTGTCGATATTCGTCAGCTTTGCCTGAAAATTTTCCCGGGGGAATTCTTGACATTAAAAGTATTTAATACGATAATCTAAGAAAGCAAGGAGATACCGATGCCTAAACGCAATGGAACAGGTCCACCCACAGGAGCACGAGGGCCCCGGGACGGACGTGGTGGTGGCAACCCCGGCCAGCCTGGCCCAGGCTCAGGTGCCAAAACCGGTGGCCAACAAGGACCATGCAAGTAAACAAGCTGGCCCCAAAGCTGCGCAAAGCTAAGGGTCGGCTACTTTACGATAAACCACGCTCTGAGAGGCTCAAGAAAGGGGGTTTAAACGTGTTTTGCGACTTAGGATACGCAATCCCCGTTTAGGTGGCACTTTTTGGTGAAGCTGGGCATGGTCCAGGGCAAAAAAGGGGGGTGGACTATATATCCCTCAGATTCTGGGTAAATAGTCCACCCCTGGGTGGTTGCCGTCTCCCCTACGCCTAATCAATTTTTGTCAGCAGCCAGACAATCTGCTGTATATCAACATTTCTGCCGAGCATCTCCCCTGAATGCTTGATGATAAACTCCTTTAAGTCTTTGGCTTCGATATGCCACATGGCCATACCCTTTCGGGAAGGTTGTCTGCCATTGTGCCATGTCGCTTTCAACTCTCTACTGTCAATCCATTTCTGAACCTTGTGGTGGTCCTCCCCTACTATTTCACACACGTCCCTCTTGGTATACCAGTCAAACCTGAGCCTGAGATCAAGTTCCAACCTGGTCGCCTTTATCTTTACAGCGTTCGGTGACCGGTGAAGTTTCTTGGCAACCTGCGGCACCGAATGGCGGTGTATCAATTCCTCAAGACGCTCCAACTCTTTGGGTGTCCAGGGAGGACCCTTTTGCCGGAGTATGCCAAGTTTGACAGCCTGTCCCTTGACGGCACATTTAGTAACCCCCAAGTCGTCGGCTATCTTTTGGGAGCTGGCGTTCGTGCCTTTATAGTCACGGCGGACTATAGCCCGCTCCTCATCAGTCCACTTATGGTTTGGCGCCTGTCCGCCCTTAACCCCGGCCGCGGATAGTATTGCTGTGCCTGGCATTTCTATGCCACCTCCTTTCTTAGAAGATTGATAGTTGTTCTGTGGCTTCGGGTTCTGGAACTTCTGGAACTTCGTCGGTTGCTGGAACGGACACCATCTCGTAGCCTCGAGCCAACTTTTCTTTGATTTTTGACTGAAGGAATTTGTAGGCTTCAGCCTTACACCCTGGTCCTTCAAAGTCCTTGAGTGTGGTTTGTCCTTCCGTTCCGATTCTGCCGTGCCGAGTGCCGACAAAGGCTTTGTCAGCAGTTGTTGCATTGTCTACATAAGCCCCTGCCCACAACTCGTAGAACTTGAAGTGGCCGGTGCGGTTTTCTAGACGATAAGTCTTCACCTTTCCTCCTTTCCGGGCTGTAGTAGCCCTATATTTTGCGCTCTATGATTAGAGCTGGAATGTCAGTTGTTCCTTCTTCTTCCGTTCCGCCTCTGCTTCTCGCTTCTCCCGTCTTTCGGCTCTATCCTTATCCAGGCGTGCGCCAGTACGTTTTTCGTAAATCCAGTCTTTGAGTCGCTTCAAGTCCTGCATTTGCTGGTTGTTGAGTGACACTACACGGATATCGTCGGGCACAGTAACCTTTGGGTCCTTGGTGCGATGTCTCTCGTAGACCTTGGTGAAGACATACATGAAGATTTGCGTCCAATCGTGGTCGAGGGGGACTTCCAGGCTAACAGTAGAGAGATAGATACAGGCTTCGGCATCGGTGGCGGTCATAGTGCCTTCTTTCAGTGCCCTCATGTTCTCCACCAATCGCTCCAGAGTTATGGCTTCCCTCAGCCATTGAGGAATATCCGATGGGTATGCCGCTGCTCCAGGAGTGACAACAATGGGGTCCGTGAAGACACCTACAATTTCAGAGATGCCCTTTTCAACGGTCGCTATGGCCATCTTTCACCTCCTTTCTGGGCTTGACAGGCTTGACAAAGTTCCTGCTCTTGCTCGTCGCTAGTAGTTAGGTCATTTCCACACTCTCTACAACTAGGATAACTTGACATCTTAGCCTCCATTTGCCTTCTAGCCTCACTCATAATCTGCTCATAGTAAGCTGGGTTTGCCTGTTTCAGCTCCTCCATTACGGACTTGCCCTTACCACCACCAAGCAAGGCACGGCAGGCATAGTCGATATTGATTTGGTCTAGCGTCCCTTGTAACGTTTCCATCAGGACACCATCTTTCTGAATGTTGGGAAGCGGAGCTTCGCGCCTGGCTCCGGCATATACAGATACCTAACCTCGCACTTTAGCTCTGGTCGTGCCCAGAACTTCACCGGCCTATCGATGTCAGGTTTAGCCTCAAACGGACACCCTCCCTTGTAGAGAGTCAAAGCGGCCAGCGTCGCACTAAGTTGGCTGTGGGTAAACCCGCTACCCACATTACCCACATAGGTCAGCTTGCCGTCTACCAGCTCCCCTAGTATCAGGCTACCGAATGTGTCGCTCCTGTCGTTCTCTCCCTCGGTTGCCCCGCAGATATAGTAGGGTGCCTCCTTGAAGTTTTTAACCTTCAGCCAGGTAGGCCAACGCTTCCCTTCAAGGTATGTCGCATACTTATCCTTTGCCATTATCCCTTCCAGGCCTTTCTGTTTTTGCTCTTCAAATAGGCTCTCTCCGGAATCCGCCCACTCCAAAGGCTTGGCGTAGGGGCCTGGTGCAAGGATGTCGTTCAGGATTGCCTTGCGTGTTATAAGGGGCTGTTGCTTGACGCTTTCACCATCAAGGTAGAGGATGTCAAAGACGTAGTAGTAAATGGGATACTGAGTGCGGGCAATCCTTATACGGAATGGACTTTGCAGATGTATCCTGTGCTGAATAGCGTTGAAGTCCGTGCCGGCAATCTCACCATCCAGGACACAGGATTTCCCAGCCTGCCGATGTAGATCGACTAGCTCGGGGAACCTCTGAGTGATGGGTTTACCAGTTCTGCTCTGTAACTCTGTTTTGTCGGCAAGGACGGCGACACACCTTACGCCGTCGATCTTCTTCTCATAGAGCCAGTCCTTGCGGTCAAGGTCTTTTGCGGACCCCAGTTCCGCTAACATTGGCTCTATTTCCGTCCTTTGTACTTCGGTGAAAAACCGAAATTGGTCGTCCACTGGTTCACCTCCTTTCTTTCACCAGTTTGAGACTCTGAATTAGTGCTTCTGCAACATCGGCTACGGGTGCTTCCTCCGGGACCGCGGTGATTACCTTACCCGCCAATTTAGCCTCAATTAGCTGCTCGATCGCCTCTCGGTAGTCGTTGTGATACTTGGGATGCTCAAACTCCGCTGTCATCGCCTTAACCAGAGCCAGTGCCATCTCCATCTCCCTGTCCGATATCAGTGCCATCTGCCTGGGCTTCAGGTCTTCGTATGGTCTCAGCTCATCGGCGTAGTGCAGGGTTTGGAGTAGCATTATCCCGTCATAAGGTCTGATTGCGGACAGATGTTCCCTATCACGGTAGGTTAGCTTGGCAATGGCAACCAGATTAACCGATTCCATAGCCTTCAGGAGTAGAGTAAAGGCTTTTACCCCGACATCTTCGCAGGATAGGAAGTAGCAATCGGCATAAGCCCTTTTGTCTATCCCCGTGCTGTCCACAAACTCCACCACCTCGATCTGCTTCAGGCTCTTTAGCGGTAAGCTCAGGAAGTCTGTTTCCTCAAGGATAATGTGCTCAGTCTGGCTTATCTCATAGCCGCGCTTAATCTCGGTAGTTTCCAGCCTACATTCACACACAGGACACCACTTCGGCATCTGTATTCTGCTTCCGCAAACGGTGTGGTACTGGTGAAAAGGCACTCGCCTATCATCTGTGGCGGTGTAGAGCTTGGCTGCGATTGACACCATCCCGAAGTTGATGCTACCTTTCCAGATTGACCTCATTTGATTGTCCTCCTTTCTTTCAGATTTTTGGCTGTAGTAGCCCTATATGAGCCTCGACCTAGCTCTCAGTCTGTATCGCCCTTTACGACTGTTCTGGATGCTTGGATTTGCTCGGCATCAGAGGTATCTCGAGATAGTTAGGGCTCATCTCAAGGAGCAATCTTGGTTGAACCCTAGGGCCGTCTCCGCTGATTGCGTCCATTGCTCGACTGCCGAGCCTTTGCAGTGTTTCAACGGACACTGTTCCCTCAATGTTGAGTTCTAATACTGCCTTCATTGCGCACTCCTCCTTTCTTTCAGATTTTTGGCTATTCGAGCCTCGACCTAGCTCTCAGTCTGTATCTTTAGAGCAGGCTTTCTGTTTTGCCCCATCGGCCCGCCGCCACTTCTGCTTCTACAGCTCCCTCGGGCAGGGCATCACGGACTCCCTGGACTTTGTCCAGAACCCTGCTACCGTGCCTCTGCAGGTCTACGCCGACTATGTTCTGTATCTCACCCCGTAGCGTACTGAGGCGTTGTATCATATAGTCGGGCAGTTTCGGGATCTGTTGAGCTTCCTTGACAATGGCGTTGGCCCGCCATAGCGGTTCAAAGATTTCCTCTATTTCGGCTTCTGCCTTGTCCAGGGGTTCGAATCCCCCTGCCCCGATTAGTCGGGGCGTGAGGTATGTATCAAGCAACCCAAAGTCTGACGAAAGGATGCACCGGCAAAATGGCTTTGTCTAGGGCGTAAGGGTCTTGAGACATTGCTTCGGGGTGTCTGTATATTCCTGCTGTGACAACGCCAAAATACCTGCTGCCTATGGTTTTTTTGCTCCACCTGAGATAATCAGCAGCCCAAGTCAAAGGCATACCGTTTTGGGCTAAAGCAATTTCCATCATTGTCAGAAGTGTCCTCCTGATACTGTGCCACCCGTAACCCTTTTCCACATCCAGACTCGATTTATCTGCGACCCTCCGGAATACAGCAGACAAAGACCTCGACTTGCGCTCTTTTGGCCGGTAATTATCTATTACTAGCATTATTTCCTCGGGGATTAAGGCTGTCCTTTTGACACCACGCTTGACTGTTCTGATGAAGATTGCTCCATCCTTTATATCTCTATTCCTTACCCTGGCCAGTTCTTCACGCCTGACGCCATAGGTTGTTGCTAGTGCTAAGTAAAAGCGTTCCTCGTCTGAGTAATTCTCCCGGTCTTGGATCAGTATCTTGATCTCATCCGGAGTAAATACCGGGGCGAAGACTTCTTCAGGGGCTTCAGGCCGGTCCTCTTTCTTAAAGGGCCAGGGCCAATGGTTGGCCTCAAAAAGCTTCCTTAAGACATAAAAATAATAGCCCTGGTTTCCAGCACCCGAACCTCCCTCTTTTTTCTCTAAGAAGAATTTTCTGAGGTCCCTTTCAGAGGGAGGGAGTTTCTTACCTTGCCAGTCGAGGAAGTGCTTAGCAGCGTAAATGTAGTTCGAAACAGTAGTGGGGGATCTCTCCCGGGGTGAGGTTAAAGCCAACTTTAAGTTTTCTAGTGCCGGTTGCATTTCATTTCTGGAACTTGGCCAGGTGACCCCGCCATGATTTCACTGTATTCCTATGCTGCTCCCTGTCGTTTCTCAGGTCGCTGAGGACCTCCTCGTAGGGATAGTCGAACATATCTGCGGTTATTCTGGCCATCTGCTCCAGCTCGACGTCGGAAGCCGTGGCCAAGAGGAGCTGGCGCTGCGCCTTCCATCGTTTGGCCTCCCTGGTCCTTTCATCCAGCGCAAGGATCTCCCGCGTCCTGATCAGGACACGGCGCCATTCTTTAACCGCGGCACTCTCACTAGCTTGCATTTTATCTGAACACTACAATTGTATAGTCTAAATTTGCCTTTGTCAACCCCCTCTGGTATAATAAGAAAGGCCATGACTAGTGCTAAAGATAGAATTACCAGAGAGGAATTAATCGAGATAATAAAGGCGACTGAAGATGCTGGCCGTGATGCTTCGGAGCTCAAGGCTGCCTTGGCGAGTATGCCTCAGCCTACTCAACCCCGAAAGGCTGGGCCCCGCCCTGGGGAAGAAGAGGAACTGACAACTGCCGCGTATCTTAATAAAAAGGTGGGGGACCTTTTCCAGAATGGTGTTACAGATGATGTGCTGGCACAACTTATCAAGGCGGATTGCCAATATAGCCTGACTGAGCTCCGGGTAATGTGCAAGGAGGTGGGGTTGAGTACCGGTGGTGATAAAAAGGTGCTTGCTGCCAAGTTGCTGGCTAGTGGTAACTTAAAGTAGGTGAAAGATGGAACAGGGACAACAGGTCGACCTTAATCAGCAGAGAGAATGGTCTGGTGAGCCAGGGACGCTGGCTATCCCGGAGGAATACGTCAGGAATCTACGTTATGAGATTATTGTTTTTGCCAGGAAGGAGAGAGGCGGCTCCGACTTCTCCTTCCGGTGCAGGGATTATAAACGGCTTCGTAATGGACAATGGAAGTTCACGCAGGTTATTATAGATACATCGAAGAAAAATCCCCAGGGTGAAGTCGAATTGGCCAGGCTGACTTACCACCCTGAGGTTAAGCTGGCGGATATCGGGTTTATGGTCATTCCAGCGGTGGAGTAGTAGTGCGTTCTTTCAGTTTTTGACTGACACTGGCGTTGAATGCTCTTACCCTGGCAGCTCCCCTCAATTTTGTATCCTTCATCTCCCCGGCAACCTCTTTAGCTACTTGGGCAAACTTCTCGCGCTGAGCTGCCTGCTTGGGTGTTGGCGGCACCCCGATAGGCGTTTCACGAAGGATGAGTTTCAGTTCTTTACGCATACCTATTTCCAATAATAGAGAAGGGGGAGACACAATGCTCCCCCTTCTGCTCTTCTGCTACTACTACTCTGTTGTGCGCGCAGGCCTTATTTACGCCTTCTTCTCAAGGCACTGATGCACGCGTTCATAGAAATGACACGTGCTGAACCGGACTTGTCTGCCGTCTCCCTGGCACAGGTAGCAGGGTCGCCGCCCTTCTTGAAGAGATAGCCAATCAGGTGAGCTGGCACAGACCCCTTAGGAAAAGACTGGGTTTTCAGGGAGAAGAGCCTGTGAGACCAGGGCACTGAGGGATAGACGATGGCGTTGCCTGCATTGGTAAGTAAAATTCCCGCCACTTTAGTTCTCCTCTTTTAAGAGTATTTCACCCATTTATAGGGTGTTTTGACCAGAAAAAGGCTTTCTGGTATCGACCTTTTATAGTATGGCCCCGGAAGAGTTTTTTGTCAAGGGCGAATGGGGTAGCCCCTAAACTCAAAGGCTCCTTGCCCGGGTTGCTCTCCTCTATAGTAGCAGGGAGGGGCAATACTTTATGTAAATGGCTTATTTCGTATCTAGGGGTATCAGCGCTGATACCCCTAGATGTCACCGGTGACACCCTTGGTAACCGGTTACCAGCTATGAAAATTCCTCTAGACATAAAGTTTCGCCCTTCCCTACTCTATAGGAATCAGCCCAGCACTCCAGGGCAGCTTCTTTTCGGCCAGTTCCCTTACCGCTTCCCTGTGTCCCTTCACGTGATAGCCGGCCCAAATCTCAACACCGACAGAACGACCTTTCAGCACATATTCGGGAACAGGTGTACCACAGTATTTGCATTTTAACCGAGGGTATTCTACCTTCGGCAATGTCTCACCTCTCCTCTGATAACCTTGCAACTCTCTCAGCCACGCATCCCAAGATAGAGTCTTGCCACTCTCAAGGACAACATGCCTTCTCTCTTTAGCAGCTTCGGCTGTGGGAGTTACCCCTCGAGACTTTAGCCTTGCCTCTTGTTCTATAGCAAACTTCATAGCCAGTTCTTCATCCTCTATTCCAATCGCATGAGCAATCTCATGGTAGACAACACGAGGACTAGGTTTGGTACCCAAGAGAATCAAATATGGCTTGCCGTGGAAATACCGTGTATCGCCTAGCATTGGCTCACCTGTTCTAGGATGGGAGAAAAATTGTCCAGGAGTAACCTCAATTGTCATACCATACAATTTCTTAAGCGTGTTAGTATCTAGCTTGCGAATCAATTTTTCGACATTCCCCATGTCATCTTCCCAAAAGGCACGTAGGTGTATATTAAAGGGCTCAATAACCTTAGAGTCTGGCTGACGACGCTCTTTAGCAGCGTTGGCTGTGGGGAACTTTGGTATTGGCTTGCCGTGAGTTATCTCTGCGATTTGCTTCTGAAGAGAGGACGGGGCAAAGTCATTAGAGTCCACAACCATCTCAGAACCATCTGCCCACTTGATTTGCATTGCCCTATCTGCATAGTTTGGAGAGGTGAAGTCTTCAGGTGGCTCAATAATTGTGGCTGTGTCTCCGGTCTGAACATGAATTACCGAAGCGCCTTTGATCTTAAAGGTATCAATCCAAACCCTTTCCTCACGGAGCAAGTTCAAATCTGCAATTATTTGGTCTATTTCAGCTTCGGGGCTTGCCCCCATTACTTCACGTTCAGGAGTAACCTCTGTAACCTCTCCTTTAGTAACCTGATTATAGAAGGCAGAAACAATTTCAATATCACTCTTATCGCCACCCCACTTTCTTAATGCCTCTAATTTCTCCAAATAATTTATATCAGTTCCAGATGGCAATAATCCTCGACCACCTATCAATACCTTGGAAATCTCTTTACCACTATCAAACTTGCGCCATTCTTCCGCACTTTTATATTTCCTTGCTTCTTGAGCAAGGGTTTCGAGTTCTTTGGGAACCTCTAGGGTAATAGCTTTGGCTTTTGGCACATGAGGGTATAGTGGCTCCCCCCTTTTGGGCACATGAGGGTATAATGGCTCTGACTTCATTTACTTTTCTAGTTCCTCAAGCATTCTCGTTGATACCTGCCGTATCATTTGCAAGTTTTCCTTCAGGACTTTCTTATCCTGTGCCCATAAAGCCACATAGGGGAAGGACCTTACACCTGTATCAAAGCCATAATGTGCACCAACAACATAGGCGGCACTCTCAGCGATGGTCTCAGCATCTGCCCTTGGTAACCGGAATACGCTTGTGGAGTAGTGATGTGCTGTCTCGTGGAGAAGGGTTTTGAGCTGCTGTGCAGGCGGCTCTTCGGGTCGCACCCAGATTTCGTTTGGCGCGCGGTATTGTCCTTTTATTGCTGGGTCCAGATGTGGTTGGGGCTCAAAGCTGACGGTAACTCCTTTTCTCTGCATCAATGCCATGTCCTTGGCAAATAACTCCTCGTTGGCTTCGCCGGTTAAGACTGGCACATCAAATTCTGGCAGTGGCTTACCTTCGGTCTGGGCAATATCAAAAACGTGGACTGCTATGAAATATCTTGGCTCCGTAACTTCCGGCTCTATCTCCACGCCTGCCCCACATTCTTTGCAGAACCTAGCCCCTTTCGGTATCTTGGCGCCACACTTAGGACAGGTTGGTCGCGGTGGTAGCACCGGGGCAAGAATAGCGATGCCCGTTTCACCTCTCTTGACCCAGCGGCCGAGATCCTTCCACGTGACAAAGCCGGCAACCCTAGTGGCGTCTGGTTTCTGCAGCATAATAAGTATTTGGTTGCCAAAACTGTAGTCACGAAACTTGGACATGGTAGTCAAAAACAGTCGAAAATTCTCACTCTGATGTATGGTCTCGACACCGCGCTCGAGCTTCTTGAGCAAGGCTTCTACTTTGCGCTCGCCCTCTATGACCTCCGTCGCTGACAGCAGGGTAGGATTGGGCGGTGGCTTGTCTAGCCAGTCAACTAGATAGCTATACCGAGGCGGCACCAGCCCAGCGTCGGTTTGTGGCAGAAACTGACTCTTCGCTCGATGTGGATATAGCGGCTCCCTCCCCTTTGGCACGTGTGGGTAGAGCGGTTCTTTAGACATCTCTACCCTTTCCCCCAGATTCCGGGGTGCTTTTCATGGTAGTGACGCCTGAGCCAGGATATTCTCTCCAGGAATTTGCCCTCCTCCAGCAGCTCCTCTGGTGCGCACTCGCCACACTGCCGGCAGCAGTACTTGCTTATGGGGTTGCCTTCGGTCTTGGCAAGAGAGCTAATACTGACCTCTTCTATTCTGGCTATTGAGTTTGCGAAGGCATCCTCCAGCTGTATTTGCGTCAGCAGATAAATCCCGCTGACTTCAACCTCCACTGTTGTATTATTTATCGTAGCCGACCACCATAACTTCCCTCTGGCGGTTTCTGCGAAGGGCAGAGTGTAGCCCGCCATAAGATTGGATATCCGCGCTACCGAATCACGAAAATCAATCTCTAAGTCGTATTGCTTTACCCCGACAATATTGGTAACCTTGACGATGATTATTTTTTCCCTAAGCACTGTTTCCCATTGCAGCTCGCCGATACCAGCGCCAGCAAAGGGTATGCTTACTATGCTTAAACGGAACTCACTGGCCAGAGGTTCTGAAAGAGCACTGCGGGATCTATGCGGAAACAGTGGCTCCTTTTTCTTCGGTGTGTGCGGAAACAGTGGTTCTTTAGACATCATACCTCCTTTAGTCAAAAAGAACAGACGCCGCCCGGTACATATCCCGTGCTGTCAATCCACGGTGATTGATGAGAGGGAGTGGCAGATAAGACTTAAACTGGTCTACCCGGCGAGCTAGTAATCTACCAATGTAGTCAGAGGCTTCGGTCGTAACCGGCACTCCCCAAACCCCTTCACAGTATTTTCTTAATTTCTCCTTATCAATAACATTCCAGACCTTAGCATAGGTCTGTGGGTTACCGATATCTGCCGCTTGTCTTTTACTCTTCGGCACGTGTGGGTATAGCGGTTCCTTCGGCATTTGTCACCTCCGACTCCTTTTCCAATTCTTTCAGGAATGAGCTATCTTTTCCTTCAAGATAATTCGTTAACTCAGTAAGAGCCGCCGTCATCTCCTCTTTTGCCGAGCCCTGGGCTTTTTCTGCCGTCTCAATCATCGCCTTCAACCAGTCCACTGGCTCGGTCTTCTCGTCTTCTAAGCTCCGGCCTATCAGCTCACAGCCGCCAGTTTCCTCGGGCTTTTCGGCACAAATGACGGCGAACCTGTCGGCGGCAACAGCGACGTGGCATTCCTCACATTCTTGGAATAGCTCCTCGTCAGTCTTTTGCGCTGCGGGTGGACCGGCAGCCGGCTTCTCCTCTTGCGATGTCAGTGCTGGCTCAGGTGATAAGTAGTCCTCCAGCCCTTCAAGGCTGGTATCGTCGATGGGCAGGCTCACTGTTTCTTTAACCTTGTCTCTGGCCAGCTTGATCGCCCCCTCACAAACTTTCTTGTTGTCCTTGTTGGCAAGGCAGGTCCGCGCTGCCTCTTCTATATACTGGTGTTGTCTCTGGAGCTTAGGGTTATTCTCCGTGAGATAAAGTGCCTTCTTTAATTGGTTCTCGTCCAGAGCTTTAATCGCGTCCTCTAGTTTTTTTGTAACCCCGCCCTTGGCCATAGTTAGCCTCCTATCGATATCTGCCTCTTTCAGTTTCAACAGGTTCTCGTTTCTCTAAGTAAGGCGCCATTACTTTTACCACCTCGGGGACCCCAGCGCGATAAAGTCTCTCGCAAAGCTCTTTTTTATGCCCGCTGGGACTAACCCCGGCATCGGAGCACATCCGCTTTAGCTCTTCACCCAAGAAGGCATAGTCGCATGCTTGAAGTGCCTCAGGCCACTCTGGCGATGGCTCTATCTCCAGCTCCCAGTCAATTTTAGCCATTAGCTTGCCAAGCTCAGTGTTTATCCAGGGAGTGAGACCGTATACTGCCAGGTCAGATAGCAAAAGCTGTAGCTGCTTGAAGTCTTCAGGACTTAATTGTTGCTCGCCTGCTTGCAGAAGCGCCCGTATTTTATCCGGGTTTGCTAGACTGCCAGCTTCCAGCATAACTAACCTCCTACTCGCCTGGCTATCACCTCGGCTTTTGCGCCAAGATGGGCAAAACGCCCCCGGTACCACTGGCGGTTGAGCCTCTTATAATAGCCTTCAGTATCGGCTGCCGCCTTTTCAATATCTTCTATACTGCTTATACCCTCCAGCCTGTGCCTTAATTTACGGCTTTCCCTCAGGGCTTCCTCCGCTATAGTTCGCTCCCACCCGGGGGTTTTCTGTAATCTCTCTGGGGTCAAGTCAACCCGCTCCATGGCGTTCAATTCTCCGATGGCGCCGGCAATGTCATCTAGGACTTGGTCGCTTTCTATGCCGTCATCTCTGAATCTGAAGGCTTCATTGAGCAGCTTGGCTGCGCCCGAGAAATGTCCAATTGCACAATTAACACATGCCGTGGCTATATCGCGTGGAATTTCCTCCGATGGCTTTTCCTGGGGGATATTGCGGCTCAACTCATTGGTGGTCTCCGGCGGGCCCTGGTCTTTTGCCTCCACCAAGCCCTCAGAGGCCGCAGGCTCGGTTTTCTCTGCCTGTGAGTGATATTTCCCCGTCTTTCCGAGTTCAGGGGCTATTTTCCCGCTCAACTCTTTGAGTTCAGAACTTCTCTGGTTTGCTCCTCTTCTTGTCCTCTCGGCATTGTAAATGCTGTGGCCTATGTTGAAGACCTTGACGAAAATCTCCCCGATGTCCATTTGACTTGATTCTAAACCGCGGCATGATATAATGCAAGTGGTGCAGGGGGTGTGGTGTGGGTGCGGGTGCGGGTGCGGTGTGGGGGTATGGTAAACCCTATGGTAAACGACTATGCCAGCGAAAAAGGACAACTACTACTGTAAGACTTGCGAAAAAAACATTCGCTATCGCCAAGCCGTTGAGCATCACAAGAAAGACCACGACGTTTGGCATGTAAGCGAAGCAGGCGAACTAGATCGCCGCTACGCCGAAGCTAAAAAAGAAGAGGTAAGGATAACAAGTACTACTAATAAAAACCTGGACCAGAGTGGCGCAGACATAGAGGAGCACTATAAAGGTTTCAAGGAACCAGACCCCGAAATATTATTCATTTACTACCCAGGGGGCAAAATACAAAGATTATGGGACAGGTTCCCTGACCATCAAAGCATCTATACGGCCCTGGTACAAGGGGAGTTTTTCAAGGGCACTCCTGCTGAGTTTGTTGAGGCTTCAGCCCGATTCATGCTTGCCGCGGCTGGCTATGAGTCAGTACCATGTATTATCCCCGCGAACATGAAGCTGGCTTATGACGAGACTGCTAGGCTTATAAGAGAGGGGGTGCTCACAGTCATTCATGGAGAAAATGGTAAAATGGCACTGGAAGTAAACCACGAAACGGAGGGAAACCATGCCGGACATAAAGTTGCCGAAGTCGGAGTTCAGCCAGGGGGCGGTGAACATCAACCTGAACAAGTACCTCCCGGAGGAGAAGAAGAAGAACCTGGCCAGGCTGAGTGACGAGGAGCTGGCGCAGCTCTCCCCGGAGGAGCTTGAAGAGGCAAAACAGGTAAGGGCAAATCTTCTTGCCATAAAACAAGTAACCAAGGAGGTGGATACTATGGAAAACCAGGAAAGATGGACCGCAGAGGTGCAGAAGTTTGCTGAGGAACATGGCCTCACCATCGAGGAGGCAGAGCACATCTTTAAACAAAGGGCAGGCTTAGGGGGTAAACCATCAGAGATTGGCACCCTTTTGGCGGCACTGAAGCCAGAGCCAAGCCCGATTGAGAAAGCTGTTAGTGAAGTCATTGCCACAAGAATTGAGAGTATGGCTCCACTGTTGTTTCCAGGCCCGCCGGCTAATACAGGGGGCGGATCATCACAGGCTGCTCTAAGCGAAGCTTTGAAGCAAGCCAAGGCGTTTGGCGCCCAATCACTCTATCTCCCTGATGGCACAATGGTTAATCTTGCTGGAGGTAATAACCAGGAAGGCTCTATACTGCAGAATGCCACAGGAAAAATTCAGAAGTACGTGACAGACATTATCGACTCGCGATTGTCAGGGGTTTTCAATCCCCAGCCCGGTCCTGTGGTCGGTGACAGTAATAATCCGGAGGTTGCCAAGTTGGTGTTCCAGAATAAGTGGAAAGAACAGGATAGAATAGCTCAAGATGCTATAGCCCAGAGAAGGGACGGCATCATGCGGGATATTGCCGCTATGGTTGGGGCTATGTTCTCGCCCGAGGGGTTCGCGAAATTCCAGAAGCTGCTAAAAGAAGGGCCAGCAGGAGAGGCCGGCACAGGGAAAAAGGGGGAAATTGAGACGAAACGAGAAGCAAAATTACTAAAGATGACATGCTGGCAGTGTATGAGAGTTTTCCCTTATGAGGAGGGGCAAGACCCCGTGTGTCCCTACTGTGGCCAGGCCCAGAATGTACAGTGCCCGAAATGTGAGGAGGTCTTTATCCGCAAAAGCCGGGACAAGATAATATGCCCCAACTGCCATGCTCAGCTTCAGACGAAACCCGAGGAGCAAGGTAAACCATCCTCAGGGGAAGGAGAAGGAGCCCCCGAGGAGTCCTCAGCTTCCATCAGTGTCGGGCAAGGAATACTGGAGTAATGTTTGAATCGTACATCACACCCTATGTGATGAAGTTTTGCTCGAAGGTAAGTGTTGACCAGCTTTGTGAGCTGATCACCAATGGCAAGGATGCGTATCAAAGCTGGCTTGAGGAGTTCTCCGATGGCGACAAGCTTCCTGAGCTTGCCTGCCTTTTTCAAGATATGCTAAAGGACGAGGTGAAGATAGTGATGGCTCAGGTATCACCCGAGCATGCGCGGGTGTGTGATGCCAACCCGGCCTGGACAGACCGGCAGTTAGATGGCTTACTGAACGAATTGTTAAGGCCGCAGGGAGTGTCGTAAGCCCTTGACTCTAACTTTTGATTTTCTAATAAAAGTTTATCTGACATTCAATCTCCTAAAACATCTGGAAGAAGGCTGCTCTTTTATGGTCTGCTACTGCTGCCACTGTCCACTCAATATGTAGCTTGGCAGCTAAAGAAGAGTCATAGTTGTGTGGGCGTGAATAAAGTTTCCTAGAAGTATCTTGATTGGGTCGAAATATCAACGCAATCGCAGTTGGTGAGTAGTTATCAATTACCTCCTGCAGTGAGAGTCTTAAACTGGGTGTTTGCTTCCAACCTGTTCCCAAACTATTGGCAATCCAGCTAGTTGAGGTAGTCGTTCGAGGTCTACTTGTAACATCATAAGCACTGGTTGTAAATCGTGCTGGCGAGGCAGCTTTTTGAAAGTGTAAGTTACCATTAGCTTCATCATTACCCGCTACGTGAAGATAAAATTTTACATAAGCTACATCTATTGTATTCCCTTGGCTAGGCAATGAGCCACTTACCCAACGATGTGCTCCCCAATAACGATATGTAGAACCAGTATTAGAACGATGAATGACATCAAGATTGCTGTCACTAATAGACCCATTCCCCTCTCTCTCATATACATCATCCAGATTAGCTCCTACCTGAAGGTCTATGTCAGGGTCAATATCTATTGGGAAAATTAAACTTGTGGTATCAAGGCTGATAGTAACTTCGCCAGTTCCAAAGCTAATCTCACACTCCCTCTCTTCTTCATTCGCATCGGTAGCCACTGGCTTGCGAAGCTCGGCTACTATCTCTCCATTATGGTAAAGGAATCTTCCTTGTCTTGTTATGCCCTGTGTTGTGAATGGGATTGTAATAGAAGTAGGAGCAGAAGCATTTTTCAGCCTGAATCCAAACTTGATTGAAGCATTGTCAAACCTTATGCCCATCATGGCATTAGGGAAGTTCCAGTAGAACCACCTGTCGCTTCGTGATGGGGCGGGCATGTTGGAGAAAGGCTTTCGGAACTCAATCCAGCAGTCAAGATTAGTGCGGTCGGGGTATATGCGTCTTCGACTATCATTGGCAATTCTGCCAAGATAAGGGACTTGAGTAAACTTCACCGAGAAGCCCTCACTATCTAATGCTTCAATAGACGGGTCAATGTCCTGCCACTCTCCACCATTTTCTCGGAACTGGATAGCACCAATGGAGCAATCCAAAGCCCATCGCTTCCTACCATTGACAGTACCAAGATAGGTCTTCTTAGAGTTGCTCAGTTCTATCATGCCTAAGCCTCTTGGTTAATTGCTACCATGTCCCACTTAGAGTCAGCCGAGTTGTATATGAAGCCCAAATACATCGTCTTGCCAGCTGTTGTATCTGTAGGTAATGCAAATTCCATTGCTCTGTAAATAGCATCCCAGCCTAAAGTTCTAGTTGTGCCATTGTCCTTAACTCTGATTATTAGCTTATTACCGTTTACTGGTGTTCCCGATGGGGTTACGAAAGTAGCATTTGAAAGTAAAGCTGTTAGTGTAAAGAAATTTCTTAAACTTCCACCTGTGGGGATTGGTGTTGTTGTAGACACAAATGTTCTTATCTCCTCTACCACATTGGTAGTGGCAATAAGAGTTTTGTTGGTAAGGGTTTGTGTTAGTGCTGTCCCCACAACAGCGCCTGCACCTACTCCATGCACGCCTGTGGTTAAATCCTTATGGGCAGCAATAGCAGCATCCCTTGCACCTAAATTGTCTATGTCGGGGTTGGCTGCTGGGTTGGCTATTTGGGACCTGCCAGCTGCATCTCGGTGCACTAACCTATGTGGGGTAGCAACCACTGTTGAACCATGAATACCTGCGCCAGTGGTAGCTATGTGAGCGCTTAAGGCAGCCTCAGTGGCAAAGTTAGGATTATGCCACTCGTTGCCGTGTTCAATTATGGTCGGGTTGTGGAGGTTGACCCAGCCTGCGCCATTCCACTGGTACCACGCATGAAGGTCATCACGGTAGAAAAGCTCCCGCTCAATTGGGCTGGGAGGAAAGACAGTCCCATGAATGTCTCGTATATAGGGTGGTAAATACATGCTCCCTCAATATTTGAGTATTGCTATGGCTGTGGCCACTGTGCCAGGCTCACTCCAGACATAGAAGCGCTCTATCACGTGGGTTTCAAAGGGGAAGTAGGCTTCTCTATTAGCCTCGATTGGTGTAGGCTCCCTATTGAGCGCATTTACGGTAACAAATATCTTCCCTGGACCATGGTTGACTAAGAAGAGAGATTGTGAGGGGTAATACGGCTCCACCTCTTGAGCCTTTGGCGTTATATCGAGGTCAAAAGGTTGAACTTCTCCTTTGGAAACTCTATCTTCAAGTTGTTTTCTAATCTTGGCAGTATTGGCAGCGATGGAAGCCTGCATAAGAAGGGCCATAAAGCTGTCATAGTCATCAATGGCGCTGGTGTCTACTTCCTTGCCACCTTCGATGATTTTGACGTTTGGACTGCTGGGTAAATGAACTTCCTCTGCCATTTCTTTAGGCGATAGTGTAGTCCCGGGTGATTTCTATGAGGGTAGGCAAACAATCCTCGTTATATTCGATGCGGCGGATTTCCTTGTTCTTATATCGGCGGGGCTCCTCCTTAGTGGCTGGCAATAAGCTGGAACTATCAGAAGATCCTAGCCGGTGGGCAAAGAATATCGCACCCCCCATCAATAATCCTATGAAGAGCAACTGTAAAGCGAATTCTTTATCCATTTCCCTCCCCCGTTTTCCTTCGTTCTTCATAGAATGGTTTATATTTGAATGTATATATCGTCTTATCTAACTTTTTTTCAATAGTCATCCCACTTGGCAGATAAATCTCACGTTGTCTTTTAATTTGACTCCTCAATCCTTTACAAAGGAAAACTAGAACAGTTATAAGTCCTATCTCTACTAAGATATAAATGGCTAGAATAATTTGATTGCTCATTCTAATCTCCTCGTAAAGTTAAGCAAATGACGGTTGGGATGTCAACTTGACATGGGGTGTCACCGGGTGGCATAATAATAGTTGCCACCAACCTTGCCCTGAGCCCGGGATTTGTAGCCGTCCGGGCATCCGGCGGATACAGTTACAGCTCGGGGCACCTTTTTAACCCTCCTCTCAATAGGTTCAAGCATCCTCACCTTCCTGCCACACCTCAAGCAGAAGCCGCTTAGTTCTGAAATCAAACCAGCGTTTATTTTACTCACCCGTCATGCTAAAATCCAACCAATGAATGATACGGGCAAGATGGTTGCAATAGGTGTCCTAACTGGCGTCATAAGCGGTATCACTTCTGCATTCGCTATTGATTTGATCCGCCAGGACTGGGTAAAAAAACAAGCATTCGACTATGCCAAAAGGCTGAGTAACGGCAAGGGAATTATCAACCTGGGAGCTGGCCCGCACAAGACCCTCCTTACTCCGGAAATTTCCGAGTCTCCAGCAGTAGCGGCGAACATTGATATTGTCGCAAACGGGATGCCGCATTTTATGCAGCTTGATATAGAAAAGGAGAGGCTGCCTTTTGGCGACAAGCAATTCGGCTGTTCTTTCCTTAGCCATGTGCTAGAGCACTTAGATAATTGGGACTTCGCTTTGGGTGTGGC
>JABUBO010000115.1_pt1 | contig 23702 bp, 18 predicted proteins | sample 7240361 | NCBI WGS metagenome assembly JABUBO01 (sample SAMN07256346, study PRJNA390944) | subsurface metagenome | isolation source: Methane hydrate marine sediment | place: Pacific Ocean: Eastern North Pacific, ODP site
GGACAGCACTGCTCTGAACATTGGTCGCTGCGCGACTATTGTGATTGCTGCAATTGCCGCCGTTGGCGCACTTGCGGTTCCAAGTATCATCGACGGTCTGCTTATCTGTTATACTATCTGGGCCCCGGCGATTTTGCCTGTTCTTATAATTGGATTATGGGTAAAGCGTCCGCGCCCGCTGGCCGGCATCTTATCAATGGGTACCGGTACGCTTGTTGCTATAATGTTTCAGTTCATCTTACCTTCTGCAACTGAGGTGCCTGCTATTATTCCGGCTCTCGGGGCGGCACTGTTGGCGTACATGCTGGGACATTGGCTCGAAAGAGCATATTAGGAGCGTAAATGATGGGAGTAATTATCGTGGTTCTTGTTGTAATTGCGGCCCTATTAGCTATCATTAGCGGCGTTTGGGTTGCACATGCGCTAATAACTGCTATAGGTTCCAGGCAACAATAAAGGAGAGATTATGTCAAATTATAACCGTAGAGATTTTTTCAAAGCATCGGGAAGTATTTTAGGTGCCGGCGCATTAGGTAGTTCAATATTTGGTTGTCGTAAAAAAGAAATGCCTGCTTCCTCCGAATGGGGCGGTTTTAATTATGCCATGTGTAATGAGAGCATGAGCGAATTAAGCTGGGCCGAACAATGTCAAATTGTTGGCAATGCAGGCTATAAAGGGGTTGAAATTGCGGCGTTTACCTTGGTTAAAGAAGGCGTGCAGGAGATAACCGTCGCAGAACGTAAAAAAATGGTTTCCGTTATGAAAAATAACGGCCTTGAATGCGCGGGACTCCATTGGTTATTAGCACCGCCACCAAAGGGACTGCACTTTACCACACCTGATGCCGCTATCCGCCAAAAGACTATCGCGTACTTTGACGAGCTTATCGATTTTTGTGGCGACCTTGATGGGCCTTATATGATTTTCGGCTCTCCGAAACAACGCAATACAAGGGGCGTTGCTATTGAAGAGGCCAAAAAATATTTTGCCGAAGGTCTTGCCAAGGTTGCCGACCATGCTCAGCAGCGTAGTGTTAAAATACTCATCGAACCCTTAGGCAAAAGAACAACTGATATTGTTAATACTTTAGCAGAAGCGTTGGCGTTGGCCGAACAAGTCAATCATCCGGCTATTCAAATCATGTTTGACTTCAATAATACCGTTGACGAAACTGAGCCGTTTGATGTCCTGCTGAGAAAATACTTCAATCATATCTATCACGTTCATGTGCAAGAAATAGGTGGTAAGCACCTTGGCACGGGAAACGCGGTCAATGATTATGTGAAAGCCTTTCAAACCCTCAAGGACTTAAAGTATGATAAGTGGGTATCTCTCGAAGTATTTGACTTTTCTCCCGGCGGAAAAATAATCGCTGAAGAGTCGATTAAAGTTCTAAAACAAATTGAAGACAAATTAGTATAATATCTGTTGTGGAAAACAAAAATCGACGATGTCACCCCTGCACCTGCCTTCGCAGGTGTAAACTTGTCCCCGCGGAAGCGGGGAGCAGGGGTCCAGAGCGAAAAAACTGGATTCCCGCTGGAGTTTATCCCGCACACGATGCGGGACGGGAATCCCGGCGCGCCGGGACTGTTTCCGCAACAGGAACTAATTAGCCACTCGCGGTAACAATTTTTCTGATTATATCGAACTCAGCTTGTCCCTGTTCTCATAGACTTTTTGGATGGCATCGGCGACATCGTCCATATCCTCTTTGGTGCCGAGAAGGGGGCCTGAGGCCCAAATCATGACCATCTCCCGGCAAACCTTATCGCAGTTGGGACAGCTGTTCTGCTCGCGGTATTTCCGCAGTCTCACTCTGGAAAACATTTTCTTATAGACCCTTGAGCTCAATATGTGCTCTACCCACGGTTCCTTATGTAATCCCTGCCCTATATATGCACCGAGACTGACACCTTCGGCACTGAGGGCCTTGAGAAACTTGCTGCGATCCGCATCATTGAAGTGTTCTTTTCGATAGGTCATGGCGTAGATATAAAAAGAGCCGTTGTTAGTGCCTTCGTACAATTTTTGAGGAGTGATTCCCGGAACATCTTTAAGCCTGGAGGTCAGATGGTTAGCATTTGCATTGCGGCGGGCGAAGCGTTCATGCACACCGGGCAACTGGCCAAGCAGCACGGCTGCTTCAAACTCGTTCATCCGGTATTTCGGCCCGGCTACTTCAGTGCGTCCCCGGCGGGATGTGCCGTGGTTGTGGACGGTGTAACATTTGTCCATCAGCTCTTCGTCGTTCCCTGTGATTGCACCGCCTTCCCCGCAGGCAATTGTCTTGCTCGATTGAAAACTGAAACATCCGAGGTCGCCGATGGTTCCCAACTTCTTGCCCTTATACTCGGCCAAGTGTGCCTGGGCGGCATCTTCAATCACTTTCAAATTGTGCTTTTTGGCAATAGCCATGATTCTGTCCATATTGCAGGCTTGGCCCATCATGTGCACGGGCATAATGGCTTTGGTGTTTTCGGTAATCCTCCTTTCCACGTCATCCGGGTCAAGCTGATAAGATTCGCGGTCCAAGTCAGCCAGGACAGGCAGTGCCCTGGCGGACAAAATGGAAGCGATGGTTCCCGGGTCGGTATAGGGTGAGGTGATGACTTCGTCTCCCGCATCAATTCCAAGTGCCTCCACACAAGTGTGTAATGCCTGGGTTCCGGAGCCGGTGGCCACGCAGAACTTCGTCCCTATCAAGCGGGCAAACTTCTTTTCAAATGTGGGCACAGTACCTGACTTAGATTGGATTCGACACCATATCCTGCTCTTCGTAGTTTTCAATATTGAGTCTATAACATTTTCATCCCAGTACGGCCAGCGAGGCCAGCTCTTGTTTTTTCTGACGGGTTTACCTCCGAGGATTGCCAGCTTGCCGGCTTTTTTAGTTATGTTTGCATAGGCAGGAATTGTCCCTGAGGCAACCGCAGCGAGCGAGCCTGCCGATGCTGCAGCTATGAATTGTCGCCTTGTTAAATCGTTCTTATCCATTTCCAACCCCTTTCATTTATAAAATTCTTCTATTTTCAATTATCTTTTATAATATTTTATGGATTGATGTGCAATTAAAATTTCCTGCAATAGCCGAGGTTGGCCGAATCAATGACCATTTGACTGATTGGACTGGTTTTTATGTAAAACTTGAATTACAATATTTTGAGAAAGCACTGTATAGTTACATAAGGAGTTGATAAGTATGAGAAGGTATATTACTTTGAAATTAACACTGTTAGTTTCTGTCATTTTATTGTCCAGCCCTATCCTTTGCCCGGCCGGACAAGCTTCACTTAGAGGGGGATGTTCAAAGGTAAATATCACTCCTCCATTGGGGATTCCACTTATTGGCTCGTATGGTAAGCCGAGCGATGATATCCTCGATGAACTCTATGCCAAAGCTCTGGTCCTTAATGACGGGAGCACCACGATAGCAATCGTATCGACCGACCTGTTGTATACACCACTGGAAGAAATTACTAATCCGGTACGAGAGATTATTAAGGAAAAAATCGGCATCCCTGCTCAGAATATTCTTGTTTGTGCCACTCACACTCATTCGGGTCCTGAGGTTTTTCGCAGATCCAAGCTTGCACCGGGAAAAGAAGTTCAAGCCGACGATATTGACCAGTTTTATCTTCGGTCGCTGATAAGAAAAATCGCAGGTTCGGTTTTTATTGCTTATCAAAATATGCAGGAGGTAAAGATAGGTGCGGCAAAAGGTATCCTTCCTGAAATAATTTACAATCGAAGACCAAGAAAAGCCGATGGCTCAGTGGAAATGGCGTTTACCCTTCCGCGGGAAATTACTGCTACTAAAAAGATAGAGACAGATGCTGATGGTAGCGTAAAAGTAACATTTACTCTGCCGGATGATAAGGAGCTGGAATTCGGCCCTGTTGACCCGGAGGTTTGCGTGTTCAGGGCCGAAGATATGGATGGAGGAATTGTCGGTTCGGTTGTTAATTTTGGCTGTCACCCCGTTTCTATATATCCGCATTTGAGTACTGCTGTCTCGGCTGATTATCCGGCATATACAACGAAGGTTGTGGAAAAAATGGAAGGAGGGATTTGTCTTTTTGCTCTTGGGCTTGCGGGAAATATAGTGCCTATTCAAAGAGGTGTCGAGCCCCGAAAGCGAATAGGAAAGGCCATTGGCGGCGAAGCGCTGCGAAGACTTCAGTTTGTTGCTACCACAGGTGATGTTACTTTAAAGGCGTTAAAGAAGGAAATTAGGTTTCCCATAAAGACAAATTCCTCATCGGATAAACCCGGAGACGTTGACGAAACAAATTACATCACTACAGAGATACAAGTCTTAAGACTCGGTGATATTTATATTCTGGGGCTGCCCGGAGAAATTCTGGTCGAAGTTGGTTTGGAGATTAAAAGAAGAGCGGGTGTGGAAAAGCTTTTTGTTATCTCGCTCAGTAATGACACAATTGGCTATGTCTGCCACAGCCAGGCCTATGAAGAAGGGGGGTATGAATCAGTTTCGGGGACTAATCTGGCAAAAGGGGCCGGCGAGATTATGATAAAGGAGGCCCTGGACATCATCAACCAGATAAAGTAAAGAGGACAATATAACTCAACCAAAATTCATCGAGGCCTCAATTGCTCTTCGGCGCCCGCACCTTGTTGACCAGCTCGTGCACTTTATCCACAACCCGCTTCTCGACCGACGGTGCGAAAGGCCCTGGAAAAGGGGTGTACCGCATTGCGTCACCACCTTCGTAGCCGCCCTCCTGCAAGACACGCTTAGAAGGTAAGTAACCGAAAACGTCGTTCGAGTAGCCGGCTACCCAGACTGGTGGGCCGGGCAGCTCTGCTTTCAGTCGCAACGAATAGTCAACCACAACTTCGCCGGCCAGCGCTATCATCGTCAGGTCGTTACCGAATTGGACAACTTGCACTAAATACGGATATGTCGTGCGAATCTTGCCGGTTTGCTCCAGCTCCTTTAACAATACTTCCGCATGTCGGCGTTCATATTTATTACTGGACTTTGCTTGCTGCTTGAGCAGCCGGCGGCTGGGTGGTTCTGCAAAATCGAGAGTAACGGTTCCCAAGGCTGACCGAATCGGCCCGCGGATGGGTGACGCTTGTGATAGCAGTGCCGTTTCGACTCCATTGGCCAACGCACGCCCATGCTGCTGCGCCAAAGCCAGGGTACGACGAGGGTATGGGTTTTGGTCGCCGCCACAGCCGGCTATAAACAAGGCGGTTACTTCAGGGTGTGCTTCTTCAAGGTACAACTGGGCGAAACCGGCGTAGTCACCACAGAATTTATAGAAGCTAAGAGTTGTACAATGGCATGCATATCCGAACATCACGGCCCGCAATTCGCCGTCCGGACTATCAACGCGCAAGACGGGAACATCGTGGTCAACAGGACCATCAGGATTAGGATGGTTTCTGTAACCCCGTTCGGTTTTTAATCGCCTGTTCATAGCAAAGCCTGCCCGTGCGTGTGTATATGCCAATCGTGCCGGAGCGAGTTTCTCTATTGCTTGACCGACCAATTGCAGAAGTTTTTGCTGCAAAGTTTCCATATACTGCCGGCTTTGTTGAATCTGCTGCGGTGATAGACCATAAAAGTTATTACCATAGATAGAATCTTTTCTTTCCTTTATGACCGGACCACAATGCGTGTGGGATGCGTTTAGCAGCAGGTGCTCTGGGTGTATTTTGTAGCGTTCGTGGACTTGTTTCTCCAGCCAGTCCCGTAAGGAGCGGGAAACGCCTAACAAATTAACCGTGACGATTACGAAACGTGAGCCTTGATTATCTTCCAAAGCCAATGCCTTAGCGTGCAGGTCATGGACCTTTCCCTCTGATGGCTTTGTTCTCGCTGCGTAGCCGGACATCCACATCGATTGGGCCGGCGTGATGACGGTTGTGGCAATGCCGGCTTTCCACTTCTCCTGCTCAGGATTTGCCGTTGTGCCGGGTACCTCTGCCGCTTTCAGATGTGACAAACCGGTCAGGCCTGTCAAACACAATAACATTATCCAAATTAAAATTACTGATTTGATAGGCAGAACTCTGACGGTTTGATGATTCATCTTGGTACTCCTCATATTTCTTTGTAGATTGTTGCCCGGCTGCATCGCCGGTTTCTCTTATCATTTTCTCATAATAATACCAAATCTTCAGCCAAATTCTAACCTGTTTTATAGAAATTCTGCTTACGGCTTATTGGCGGCACTTTCTTCTCTTGCAGGGTTATCTTTCAAGCTCTATAATGTCCCCGATAACTGATACAGGAGGTATATAAATGTTAGGTCTTGAACTTATTGACTGGGCGGTCATTATCGTCTATCTGGTGGGTATTACCTTCATCGGTCTTTGGGCGGTAAAAAAGGTACGCAGTGCCGCCAGTTTCTTCATCGGCGACCGGAAGTTCGGAAAAGTGATGATGGCGTTCTTTATGTTCGGCTCCGGGACCCATTCCGACCAGGCAGTCAGTGTCGCCGCCAAGACTTATCAGGTCGGCGCCTCCGGTATCTGGTATCAGTGGCTCTGGCTTTTTGTAACGCCGTTCTTTTGGCTGATTGCGCCGTTTTTTCGCCGAATGCGGGCCGTGACCACGGGAGATTATTTTGAGATTCGTTATGGCCGCAGCGTCAGCGGCCTATATGCAGCGATGGGGATATTGCCGCTTCTGGTTGCCATCGGTGTTATGTTAAAAGGCTCAGGGGCGATGGTCGAGGCCGTCTCCGGTGGTGCTATAAGCTCCAATCTCGCTATCATAGCAATGACGGTTATGTTTGTCATCTACGGCGTTGCCGGCGGACTCAGTGCAGCTATCGCAACCAACTTTGTCCAGGGAATACTGACCATTGTTCTGTCTTTCCTGATTCTGCCGTTTGCATTAATGGAAGTCGGCGGTATGAGTGGGCTACGGCAGTCAATCGCTCAACTTTCAATAGATAATCCTGATATGCCCGATATGCTGTCTCTTGTAAGCCCAGGTGAGATTAACCTATTTTTCATCTTAGTTATTGCATTTAACGCTCTTGTAGGTTGGGTAACAATGCCTGAGACCATGGCAAACTGTGCGGCAGGTAAGACGGAGATGGAGGGAAGAATTGGAGTTACTATAGGGATATTCGGCAAACGAATATGCACTATTGCCTGGATGCTGACGGGGCTTTGTGCGGTGGCGATTTATGCTAATACCGCTCTTGAAGATGCAGACCTCGTTTACGGCCAGATGGCGCGTGACCTTCTGCCTCGCATTGGGCCCGGACTGATTGGGCTGTTTATCGCATCCATGCTCGCTTCCGTTATGAGTACCTGTGATTCGCTGATGGTGGTGGCTTCAGCGTTGTTTACCGAGAACATCTACAAAAAATTCTTCGTGGTCGGCAAAGCCGATAAACATTACACCCTCATCGGTCGTATCGTATCCACCCTGGTCGTGTTCCTGGGCATTTTTGTTGCCTTCAACCTGGAAAGCGTCGTAAAGGGCCTGGAATTCTACTGGATGGTATCAGCTCTTATGGGAATTGCCTTTTGGATTGGGCTTTACTGGCGTCGAGCAACGGTAGCCGGCGCCTGGGCCGCTACCCTAACCAGTTTGGGTGCATTTATTTTCACCAGCACAAAACCACTGGGCGTTGTCCCCTGGGATTTCAATGCGCACTTTGCCGACAAGCTGCCGGCGTTTATGCTGTGGGATGGCAAGCTCTATCTGCCCTGGCAGATGATTATTTATTTGAGTGCCGGCTTTGTAGTTCTGGTTGTGGTCAGCTTGTTTACAAAAAAGGTCCCAACGGAAAACCTGGACCGGTTTTATGCCTGTTTGCGGACGCCTATCGGCCCTGATGAACCGGAGACCGAGCCGTTTACGCTCCCGGCGGGTGTGGAACCGGCTTCGAGAAAAGTACTTATAGACCACCCCGATTTTGAAATACCCCGGCCTACCATTATTGGCATTGGCGGCTTCATCGCTGCATGGGCTGGTGTGGCTCTTCTGATTGGAGTGGTTTATTGGATAATCGGTTAAATGGTTTATTGGTTTCCACTCACCACTATAAAAGGAGTTTGGTTATGAAACGAAATGCCGTTTTGTTCATATTATCTCTTTGCCTATCGACAGTGTTATTTTCCTGTGCTGAGAAAGAGGAAGGAAAACTGACAGATACCACTGCCGGCGGTAACTTTAAACTTATGATTCTCAATCCGGGACATTATCACGCGGCGCTGGTCCAAAAAAGTATGTACGACCGGGTTGCTCCCATCGCCCATGTTTTTGCCCCGGCCGGGCCCGAGGTACAGGAATATCTAAAACGCATCGAGAGTTTCAATACTCGTCCGGAGAATCCGACCAATTGGCAGGAAGAAGTATATACCGGAGATGACTACCTCGAAAAGATGCTCACTGAAAAACCCGGCAACGTCGTTGTCATGTCCGGTAACAACCAGAAAAAAACTGAGTATATCAAGTCTGCTGTCGATGCCGGCCTTAATGTTTTTTCTGACAAGCCGATGTGCATTGATGCGGAGGGTTTCAAGCTTCTGGAGCAGGCCTTTGCCGCGGCGGAGAAAAACGGAGTATTGCTTTACGATATTATGACCGAACGTTTCAATATCCTCTGCATCTTACAGAAAATGTTAGTGCTCAATAAGGACGTGTTCGGAGAATTGGAAAAAGGCTCCATAGATAAGCCGTCGGTCGTGAAGGAAAGTGTACACCATTTTTTCAAATACGTCTCCGGCACACCTATCAAACGACCGACCTGGTATTTTGATACTACCCAGCAGGGCGAGGGGCTGGTGGACGTGACAACACACCTGATAGACCTAATGATGTGGACGTGCTTTCCAGATGAGCCAATCGATTACCAAAAGGACATCGTGATGAAAAAGGCCAGGCGTTGGGCAACAATGCTCACACGACAGCAGTACGAGAAGGTAACAAGGGCGCCGGACTTTCCGGACTTTTTGAAAGGCAAGTTAAATAACGAAGGAGTGCTATCCTATTACGCCAACGGAGAAATGGTCTATACAATGAAAGGCGTGCACGTGAAGCTGGCGGTGACCTGGAATTTCCAGGCACCGGAGGGAGGTGGAGACACTCATCATTCGCTGTTCAGGGGCACCAAAGCGAATGTAATCATCCGGCAGGGTAAAGAACAGAACTATCGGCCGGAGCTTTACGTTGAGCCGGCCCCAGGCGCCAGTGCCGAGGAGCTGGCAGCATCTCTGGAAAAAGCTCTCGCCGAGCTGCAAAGTAAGTACCCCGGCTTAACACTGAGACGACAGGCAAACTCCTGGCAGGTGCTGATACCTGATGAGCATCGAATCGGGCACGAAGCCCACTTCCGAACAGTTACTGAAAAGTACCTGCAATACTTAGCTGATGGAAAGCTGCCGGAGTGGGAGGTGCCGAATATGATAGCGAAATATTACATTACCACAAGGGCGCTGCAATTAGCGCAGCAGTGACATCCGAATTAAATGACTGTTTCCTGGAAGGAGAGTTTGTCAATATGGTCCCGGAAGAGCAGACTAAAAACGAGTTAGCGCTATTTGGTGGTGAAAAGGCAGTGAAGTCGCAGCAGCCGGACATGTTCAAATGGCCTATTGTTACCGACCAGCATGAACAAGCCGTATTAAAAGTATTACGGGCAGGTCAAATGTCCGGCTTTGAAATAACGAAGGAGTTTGAGAAAAAGTATGCCGGAATGCTTAGTAGAAAGTACGGCCTGGCATATAATAATGGGACCGCTGCAATCCTGGGAGCAATGTACGGCCTGGGTATCGGTGTCGGCGATGAAGTCATATCGCCAAGTCTTACATATTGGGCCACTGCCGCCCCGGCCTATTCGCTCGGCGCCACACCTGTTTTCGCCGATGTTGACCCCGACACTATTTGCATTGACCCAAAAGATATTGAACACCGAATTACTCCACGAACCAAAGCAATTATCGTTGTGCATTATGCAGGTATGCCGGCCGATATGGATGCCATTATGGAAATCGCCGCCAGGCACAATCTCAAAATCCTTGAGGACTGCTCACATGCACACGGCGCCTTATATAAGGGTAAAGAAATTGGTACATTCGGTGAAGTCGCAGCTTTTTCCCTGATGAGCGGCAAATCTTTGGCCGTCGGCGAGGCAGGTATATTATTTACCGACGACCGAAAGGTCTATGAACGCGCCCTTTTATTCGGCCACTACATACGTCATGATGAGATTACACTGAAAGAGCTTAAACCTTTTGCAGGATTGCCCTGCGGCGGTTTCAAGCATCGTATGCACCAGTTAAGCTCCGCATTCGGACTGGTGCAATTGGAGCTATATCCCCAACAAATGGCGGAGATAGATAGGGCAATGAATTACTTCTGTGACCTGCTCGAGGACAGTGCGGGAATCAGGCCGATGCGGCCCCCAAAGGGTACGAACACTACCAAGGGCGGCTGGTACTTTCCACTTTTTAAGTATGTTACGGAGGAGCTCGAAGGCCTTTCATTGTCTAAATTCAGCGAAGCAGTTTGTGCCGAAGGTTCGATATGCAACCCCGGCTGTAATAAGCCCCTGCACCTGCATCCACTTTTTACGACCATGGATGTTTACGGACACGGCAGGCCGACGCGGATTGCATACCTTGATGAATCTGTAAAAATTGAGCAGTACATTGAAACACTGCCGGTTGCCGAAGGTATTAACCGCCGGGTTTTCGGGGTTCCGTGGTTTAAGCACTATCGGCCTGAGATAATTGAAGAACACGCCAATGCCTACAAGAAGGTCGTAAAAAAATATCGAGCACTGCTGGTCGAAGACACCGAAAAAGATGCTGAGGGTCCCGGCAAGGCGGGGTCCCAAATCGGAGGATACAGCAGCTTCTTCAGCAGCCGGAAGAACACGCAATAAAAAGCAACCCGCGCCTTAAATTATCCAACAAGAGCTGACTTTACTTAGGGTGAATAGTCCAGACCTTTGATGCCTCGAATTGTCAGGTTTGCATTGGGAAGTCCATCCCGAGCGGGGCGAATCTGTTTTGCTTTAAGGAAATGGACCTGGCCGTCAACGAAAAGATAATTTCTGCTGCCTTGCCAACTCCACCACCCCTGGTCATCATTGATGGGTAAGTGACTGCTGAGCCATTCGCCGATAAGAATCTTTCCGGATGGCCTGGCTACATCCATGCTTTGTTGTGGAATAGAGGGTTGAGGATTTGTGTAGGTGTCGGCCGGGCTGTTCATATCGTCAATCTGCTCAGGGCTGTGGTAAAATGCCATCGAGTAGGAGTAACTGGTGGACTCGTATTTGTCTTTGGCGACGTAGTCCTGCGGACAGAACAGGACAGAAGGATTATTAGCATCGATATTGCCGCCTATATAAGGCTCGACAAGGAAGCGCCAGCCGCGTCCCATCCACAGCCAGTAAGGCGGGTCCGTTGAGACAGGGTCCTGGGCACAGGGATACGTGTTGTCGTTTTCATTGAGATAGAAGTTTACAGCTAAGTCGATTTGCTTGAGGTTATGGGCGCACTTGAGGCGCATCGCCATAGACTTGGCTTTTCTGAGCGACGGCATCAATATGGAGAGCAAAAGAGCGATGATTGCTATGACGACGAGCAGCTCGGCAAGGGTAAAACCCGACGTAGTTATCTTCACGATTGAGCCGGGCCAAGGCCGGTTTGTATTACATGTTTCTGGTCTAATCATCAAGCGAAACAGTTTACTCGACTGTAACGCTTTTTGCAAGGTTTCGAGGTTTGTCGACATCGTGTCCGCGGAGCACGGCAGCGTGGTAGGCCAAAAGTTGCAGCGGCACGACGGTCAGCATCGGCTGCAAAAGTTCCGGAGCATCAGGGATTGTAATTAAATGGTCAGAGTATTGTTTGATATTCTCATCGCCTTCGGTTGCGACAACGATGGTTTCGCCGCCGCGTGCCCTGACTTCGGCAATGTTGCCCATAATCTTGTTATACTGCGGCCCGGCTGTGGCGATGAAAACCGCGGGCATACAATCGGCAATCAGAGCAATTGGGCCGTGCTTCATCTCCGCAGCGGGCAGGCCCTCGGCGTGAATATAGCTTATCTCCTTGAGTTTCAAGGCCCCTTCAAGAGCAACAGGATAATTAAAACCTCTGCCTAAGAAAAGCCAGTTGTCCTGGTCGATATTTGCCGCGGCGATTTGTTTAATGTGGCCGGATTGGTTTAGTATTTGGCTTATCTTATCCGGTATTTGGGAAAACTCCTCGATGTATTTGTTTGCCTGGTCGCTGCGGATGTGTCTTCTTCTGCCTAATTCAATCGCGAGCATTGTCAGGACTGCCACCTGCGCGGTAAAGGCCTTTGTGCTGGCAACGCCGATTTCGGGACCCGCGTGCAAATATATCCCTGCGTCGGTAGCTCTGGCGATGGAAGAGCCGACGACATTGACAATACCAAGAACCGTTGCTCCCCGCTCTTTGGCTTCCTCTACTGCGGCGAGGGTATCGATGGTTTCTCCGGACTGGCTAATTGAAATGACGACAGTGCCGTCTTCGATGATTGGATTGCGATATCGAAATTCGCTGGCGTATTCGGTTTCCGCCGGGATACGTGCCAACTGCTCGAACAAAAATTCACCGACCAAGCTGGCGTGGAACGCCGTTCCGCAGGCGATCAGGATGAGCCTTCTTGTGCGTGTCAGCTCTCGCAGGTATGAATCTATACCGCCGAGCTTAATCCTGTTGTTTTGGCGGTCGATTCGACCACCCATACAGGTGCTCAGGGCCTTGGGCTGCTCGAATATCTCTTTGAGCATGTGGTGTGGGAAATCACCTAACTCGATTTGTTCCAATGAGAATTCAATTTGCTGTAGTTCTTTGCTGACGGTGATGTTGTTGATTGTTTTGGTATGGAATCCCTCCGGCGTGATAGTAACCATTTCGTTATCGGCAAGATATATTGCCTGGGTTGTATGCTCGATGATTGCCGCGGCATCCGAGGCCAGGATATATTCGTTGTCGCCGACGCCTAAAATCAAGGGGCTGCCCTTTTTGGCGCCGATGATGGTATCGGGAAAGTCTGAGCAGACAATCGCCAGGCCAAAGGTGCCGTGTATTTCCTGAAGGGCGCGCTGAACCGCCCATTCGAATTTGTTCTGACCATCGGGTTTCTTTTGCTCGTCCGGGTTGTCCGGGTTGGCATAAAAATAGCCGATTAGGTTTGCTATCACCTCGGTGTCTGTTTCGCTGGCAAACTCAAATCCCTCGTTTTGTAGCCAGGTCTTGAGCGTTCCGTAGTTTTCGATGATGCCGTTATGAACGATTGCGATTTTGCCGGTACAGTCCAGATGCGGATGTGCGTTAACGGCGTTCGGCTCTCCATGAGTGGCCCAGCGCGTATGGCCGACACCGAAAGTCTCGGCGGCATTTGGTTCATCTAAAATCTCTTCCAGAGCGCTGATTCTGCCGCTGGTTTTTTGGATTCTTATAGCACCGCTACCCAATAGCGCCACACCGGCCGAATCATAGCCACGATATTCCAGCCGCTTTAAAGCCTCTATGAGGATTGGCTGTGCTGCTTTTTTACCAAGATAAGCTACTATGCCACACACTCTGATATTCCATATATTGCTTAATCACACAAAGTCCAGATAAAGGATAAATCGGCAAAAAACGCATTCGCCATAACGCAATGCCGAAAAGAAAAAAACAGGTTCCCTCAATTCCAGTTAAATTTTGATTGTTTTTATAGGGCGATACCGTTTATCCCACAAATCAATTCTCCGTAGATGCTCTGTCAGGTATTACCATTTGACGAAAGGGTTTTTATGTCGTTTAATTTGATTTATGATAGTGGTTATTGATTACAATGTCGGCAATGTTAAAAGCGTGTGTAACGCGTTTCGATATATCGGCTGCGAGGTAAAGCTTAGCTGCGAACCTAAGGCCGTTGAAAATGCCACCGGCATCGTTTTGCCCGGCGTCGCCGCCTTCGGTTATGCCGTCAGCGCTTTAGGCTCCCTTGCTGAGTTGATAAAAGAGGTTGCTTTGGGCGGCAAGCCGCTTTTGGGTATTTGCGTCGGCTACCAGATGCTTTTTGAGGCAAGCAGCGAATACGGCCGACACAACGGCCTGGGATTAGTGTCCGGAAGTGTTGTTCCTATTCCGGCCGGCCGAGTGGTTCCGCATATGGGCTGGAATTTGGTAGAGCTGCCGGGAGATATGGAATTGTTCGCCGGGCTGGGGAGTGAAAAACATTTCTATTTCGCGCATTCTTTCTATGCTGAGGTTGCGGACAGCGGGGCCAGGATCGCTTTTACCGACTACGGCTTTGACTTGCCCGCATCAGTCCAGAAGGCTAATATATACGGCACGCAGTTTCATCCCGAAAAAAGCGGTAAAACCGGATTGAAGGTTTTGCAGAATTTCTATGATATTTGTAAACGGCAAGCTCTAAAATGCTGACGAAAAGAATTATTCCCTGTCTCGACGTTAAAGACAACCGAGTGGTTAAGGGCGTCAATTTTTTGAACCTTCGCGACGCGGGCGACCCTGTAGAACTGGGTGCGCGATACAGTGACACCGGTGCCGATGAGCTGGTATTTCTCGATATTACCGCCACCATTCACTTTCGCAAAACGATTGTCGAGCTTGTCGAGAAGGTTGCCGAAAATGTCTTCATCCCGTTTACTGTGGGCGGCGGTATACAAACGGTCGAGCAAATCGACGAGCTTCTGCGAAGCGGCGCTGAAAAGGTTTCGGTAAACACCGCTGCCGTTGAAAACCCGAACCTGCTTGCCGAAGCCGCACAGCGTTTTGGAAATCAATGTGTTGTTCTTGCCATTGATGCCCGCCGGTCGAAAAAGCGTCCCGGCAAATGGCAGGTCTGCGTAAAGGCCGGCTCTGAACCGACCGATATTGACGTGGTTGAATGGGCTGTTAAAGGCGAAGAACTGGGAGCAGGCGAGATACTGCTGACCAGTATGGACGCCGACGGCACGAAGGCAGGTTACGATAACGAACTGAATAAGGCTGTTACCGATGCGGTCAATATCCCCGTAATTGCCTCCGGCGGAGCGGGAATACTCGAACACCTTTACGATGCCATCGTTGACGGCGGCGCAGATGCAGTCCTTATGGCTTCAATAACACACTTTGGAAACTACACCATAAAAGAAATGAAAGAATACCTCAAAAGCCGAGGCATATCTGTAAATCTCTAAAGGCCCCAACGGTCCTGGAAAAACAGGGAGATAAATAATCAATCACACGGTTTGGTCTCGAAGTCCCGGTGGTACCGCCGCAGTAATTCGTCGGTGTCGTTCGGGATGATGTAGAGCTTATCCCAGATTTTTTTGGTTCGGTATGGAGTGAGGCCGTTGATTTGCGGGTCGGCGTGAGTATCTAATGCATATGTTATTCACTTGAGCCATTCGTAAAGCTCGTAGTGGTGTTTGTTCATGCCCATTTTTTCATACACTTCCTGCGCCGACTTGTTTCGCTTGTCCACGTAAAGACGTATCCCTGCCAGCTCCGGCGACTGCTTCACCTGCTTTTCCAAATTCAAGTACAGTTTTTTGAACACTCCTTGTCCGCGCGCTTCGGGAATGACATAAAGTGAATGTATCCACAGCACGGTTGCGTTTCGCCAGTCACTCCATTCCGGTATTGCCAGAAGCACTCCCAAGACCTTGCCTTTTTCCTCGGCTATCCAATAGGTCCCTCTTGCCGGCTCCTCGAAAACGCCTTGCACTCCCCTGCTCACCACCGTCTTATCCAGCCCAAGCCCCTCCGTCTCCTGTGCCATCTGCAGTTGCAGCTCAACGATATGTTCCGAGTCACCCAACTTTCCTTTGCGAATCTCAATCATCCCGGCATGCCTATGCTTTTACAATAATTAGTCGTTCGGTCATATTGCCCTGGTAGTCTGTCAAGCTTGAATCTGTAAGTTATCATTCTCATGATTGAGTGGCAGCCTCAAAGCCGAAGGCTTTGGGGATGGTGAATACAGGGGACGCCATCCCCAAGCTGCGCTTGAGGCTGCCACCCTTCGAAACTATCAAATCAAATTTGACCGACTACTGGCTGAAAAACTTAGTTAGAAGGTGTCTAAATACGTATCTATTTCCCAGTTTGTAACCTGCTTTTTGAATTCGTCCCACTCTTTTGTTTTCACGTCAATGTATCTTTCAAACAAGTGCTCTCCGAGGACATCCTGCAAGACTTTGTCTTTTTTCAGGGCGTCCAGGGCCTCGGCCAACGACGTCGGCAGAATATCGATATTTTTCTGGACCAGACTTTCAACATCGAGACTGTATATATCTTCTTCGACCGGCTCAGGTGGTGTCAGGTCATTTTTAATTCCGTCCAGCCCCGCTCTTAGCATAACAGCAAATGCCAGATATGGATTGCAGGCAGGGTCGGGACATCGCAGCTCGATGCGAGCGGCTTCGTTTTTGGCCTTGAACCATTTCGGTATTCTCAAAAGTGCTGAGCGGTTCATAGCAGCCCAGGTAACGTACACAGGTGCCTCGAATCCGGAAACCAGTCTCTTATAGGAGTTGACAGTAGGGCAGAGAATAGCGCACATTGCGTCTATGTGTTTTATCTGGCCTGCAATGAAATTAAAAGCGATTTTCGACAAATTGTACTTATGGTCCTTGTCGTAAAAAGCATTTGTTTTTGACTTGGTGTCAAACAAGCTTTGGTGGACGTGCATTCCGGAGCCAGGCTTGCCCATCATCGGTTTCGGCATAAAGGTCGCATGCAAATTTTGCATTTGTGCGATTCTCTTGGCCGTGTATTTTAATGTGAGCACCTTGTCGGCCACATCCAGACATTGTCCGTAATTGAAATCTATTTCGTATTGGCCGAAGCCGACTTCGTGATGAGACGTTTCGACCTTAATCCCAAAACTCTCCAGTGCTGCAACTATCTTTTTTATGGTTTTGTATCCTTCATGAGAAGAAAGGTCAAAATAGCCGCCATAGTCTATTGGCGAGGTCCTGTTTTGGCCGTCGACCCTGAACAAATATAATTCCGGCTCGGGCCCGACGTTATATTCAAAGCCTTCTTTTGCAACTTCGGCGGCTGCCTGTTTGAGAATGAATCTCGGGTCTCCTTCGAAGGGTTTGCCGTCTGCGCGGTAGATATCACATATGAGCCGTGCTGTTCTGCCGTCTTCGGTCAGCCAGGGCACGACGGCGTAAGTTGCCATATCAGGCTTTAAAAACAGGTCGCTTTCCTGTATTCGGGCAAAGCCTTCGACCGAAGAGCCGTCAAACCAGACGCCGTCGCGTGATGCATCCTCTAATTCTTCAACCGGTAAGATGAGCTCTTTTATGACGCCTAACAGGTCGGTAAATTGCAGGGTGATAAATTTTATATCGTCTTTTTTCGTCTGCTCCAAAACTTTCTGAATTTCCATAAAGTTTCCTCTTTTATATGTTGAATTATATGTGTCGTATTTAGAGCCTATCCAAATAACCCGCTCTATTGCGGCCGGCTGCAAAGCCCGATGCCTGTGTTGTCGGCCCAAAACGTTCTCAACGTGGAGACAACCACGCATCCGAGCCTTTTTGTCCTGCCGCCTTGGCCTCGAACTTTTCGCTCGGCCTCATAACGACCCGGTTATTCGGATAAGCTCTTAGTATGGAATTATTCTGGTCTTTGTGGAGAAAACTGCAAGATAAATTTCAAAAATTCAATTCCTTCCGTAATAATTACAATACAAAATCAGAGATAAAGTCGAGATATAATCTGCAGCCGGGTTTCAAACTGGAGTGCCGGTGGACGGACTGTAACACGATTCGCAGCCCTTCCTGCCATATATCATCCGAGATATCGGCACGAAGCTCGCGGATTTCCTCCAAGCTCTCACTCAACGATTGAGCGCGGGTATTCTCCGGTTCGGTATCAAGAATGACTGCTCTCAAGGCATCGGCAACAATGCGGTCGTCGATACTCCGGTCGCTGCGATATCCCGAGACGAGGACGAATTCGATGTTTTGGAGTATATCGAGGTGGTCTCTGGCCATGTGTTTTATTGACTTTCGGGGTTTCAGTGTTGCACCTAACTTTTTTTGCGAATCCATCTGCCGAATATTGGCCTTTTTTTGCATTGCTCGTTTTCGCTTCAATCTTTTTACCTTTGACATTCGAAGACTCCTTTCAATCAGTTCTTATCGGAGAAGATGGTGACTATCTTTCCCATAAGTCATTTTTGCTCTTTTGATTTTTTGGCTTTCTGGGGGTTGTAGTTTGGGTTCGGCGTCAGCATCTGGGCGTTTACGTTGTTTCGCCAGTCTGCCAACATCTCTTTCAGCTCTCCGGTTTTTTCCGGCATTTTTTTAGCCAAGTTATTCTGCTCGCTGATGTCCTGCTTTAGATTGTAAAGCTCGAATTCGTTGCCGGGGCCGCAGATAGTTTCGTCGAACCATTCGAGCAGCTTATAATCGCCTTTACGAACGGCCCCACAAGGCCCGATACTGCTGGAATGATAATGCGGATAGTGCCAGTAAATTGCCCTGTGATTAAGGGAGCCGGTCTGAGTCAGAAGCGGCAGCAGACTAACGCCATCGATTGACTTTCCGGCTTTGTTCTTTAGGCCGAGGATTTCCAGAAAGGTCGGGAAAAAGTCAACACTGATTACAGGCTCGCTGCAGGTGCTGCCCGGTCGGACGGTTCCGGGCCAGCGAATGATTAAAGGCTCTCTTATGCCGCCTTCGTATATGTTCGCTTTGCCGCTGCGCAGTGGAGTCTGCTTGGCCGACTTTTCCAACCCGCCGTTGTCACCGAAGAAGACGACAATGGTTTCCTCGGCAATCTTTAGTTCATCGAGTTTTTGCAGCAGTCTGCCGAGGCTGTTATCCAAATCTTCTATCATCGCTGCGACTATCGGGTTGTTCCGGGGCAGGCCGGCGCCGGGTTTGTTTCTATATTTTTCAATCAGCTTTCTCTTTCCCAAAATCGGTGTGTGTATCGTGTTGTGGGGGACATACAGGAAGAATGGATTGTCTTTGTTCTTTTGAAGGAATTCCAGAGATTTCTTTGTAATTATTTCCACGTTGTGGGCATCGCTTTCGGGGTCGTGATTGGAGGCCGGTTTGTATGTAATTATTGATTCATCGAAGCCCTGCTTGTCGGGATTGTAGGGCAGGGACTCAGGCGGTTTTTTGGCGATGCTGAGATGCCACTTTCCGAAACTGGCGGTGGTGTAGCCTGCCGTCTTGAGGACCTCTGCGATGGTTGTTTCTTCCAGTGGCAGGTATTTTTGCCATTTGGGCTGTTTATATTTCTCATAGGGATAGTTACCGCCTGCGATAAAATCGGTCAGGTGCAGGCGGGCGGGATATTTTCCGGTCATTATGCTGGCACGGGTAGGTGAGCATACGGGACAGGCGGCATAGGCATCGGTGAATCTCATGCCCTGTGCGGCCAAGCGGTCGATGTTGGGGGTTTCGTAGAAGCTGCTGCCATAGCAGCCCAATTGGGACCAGCCAAAATCATCGGCGAGGATAAAAAGGAAATTGGGCTTTGGTTTGTTATATTTACTTTCCTTCGAAAGCTCTAAACCGGAATCTGATGTTCCGGCCGAACATCCGGGCAGCGCTAACACTGCCGCTCCGAAAATTGTTCTAATAAATTCCCTGCGTTTCATTGATAACATCCTTAACCATTGCTTTACCGTCATTCCGAGCGAAGCGATGCACAGCATCGCGCAGTCGAGGAATCTGATAAAATAGTCTTTTTTAACAGACCCCTCGGCGCAGTTTACCCTGAGCGGAGTCGAACGGGCTCGGGGCAACATACCGTATCTCGTCAGGCTCTTTTGTTTGCCGTATAGGATACGCAATTTGCCGCCTGTAGTTAAGAACATTTTAAGGCTATGCCTTCGTGCAGAATTTTGCCTATGCAGTTTCTACTTTGTCAAATGTGAAATTGTTTTGAGTAACTTGACAGTGGTTGTCTGTTTGTGTATTATAGCAATACTTGAAATATTGGCCAAGGGTTGCTAAAAAAACGATGCTTGACAGATCCGATTTAACAAAGATTGCCCGAGCAAGAATCACAGATGGTGAGATTTTGTACAACTCGCGCCGATACGATGGAGCCATTTATTTGTGTGGTTATGCAGTCGAGATTGCCTTGAAAGAAAGAATATGCAGGACTTTAGGTTGGCCTGGATACCCTTCAACGAGACGGGAATTTGCCAACTACCAGAGTTTCAGAACTCATAATTTGGGCGTGTTGCTTAGTCTTTCCGGAAGCGAACAGGAGATTAAGACGAACTTCCTCGCTGAGTGGTCGGTGGTGGCCGAATGGGATCCTGAAATGCGTTATAAACCAATCGGAAGTGCAAATAAACAAGAGGCTGAATTGATGATTGATTCATCAAGGAAACTGTTGAGTGTATTATGAAAAAAGAAACCCGGGAAAAATTAGCTTTGCTTGAACGAGAAGTATCCGATGAAAAAGGTGAGTTTTCTCTATTCGGGTTGTTTCTCCGAGAAGATGCTCAAGACGAGGATAAGTGGGATCTTCTTGTATCGGCACTCTGGCTGGACGCTGATAAGAAGGAAGGTTTAGCGTATTTGGCAAAGGAGATTCAGAAACGGCTCGAGCCTAACGAGCTTCTTTCTATTTCAAGGATTGTGGTGTTGGAGAGAGGTGATCCGATATTAGAAGCCATCCACAAAGCTGTAAACGTGAAACACGGTGAGGTCGAGGTGAAGGATAGTAACTTCTTTGGAGTTCAAATAACTCAGGCTTGCATAAGTACGTCATCTGCTGTGAACCCAACTGTGCGCCATATGGGTCAATAGTAGGTTAGCAACAAAGATGAAGTGAAGTAAACTATGTATTAATTATGCTCTTTCTCGAACGTGAATTTGTGTGCGTCGGCGTTGATTTTTATATTGTCGCCTTTGTTGAATTTTCCGGCTAAAAGCTCGGTGGCCAACGGGTTCTCGAGGCGCTGCTGAATCGTCCGCTTCAATGGCCTTGCACCGAAGGCAGGGTCGTACCCCTCATCCATAATCAAATCGCGGGCACTATCGGTGAATTCGAGTTTTATGTTACGGCCGTTCAGGCGCTCAGCTAAGTAATCAAGTTGAATATTGACAATCTTTCTCAAATCGTCTTTGCCGAGCATGTGGAAGACGATTATCTCATCGACACGGTTCAGGAATTCCGGCTTGAAGAGCTGCTTGAGCGCATCTTTGACGTGGGCCTCGATTTCCCAGTCGGCGCCGGATTCCTCGGTGAGCTGCTGAATCTGATGGCTGGCGATATTGCTGGTCATAATGATAACGGTGTTCTTGAAATCGACGGTCCGGCCTTTTCCATCGGTCAACCGGCCGTCATCGAAGACCTGCAGCAGGACGTTGAAGACGTCCGGGTGGGCCTTTTCAATCTCGTCCAGCAAAATCACCGAGTATGGCTTGCGGCGAACGGCTTCTGTCAATCGTCCGCCCTCTTCGTAGCCGACATAGCCGGGCGGCGAGCCGATAAGCCTGGCGACGGAGTGCTGCTCCATAAACTCGCTCATATCAATCCGCACCATCGAGTGCGGGTCATTAAAGAGAAAGTCTGCAAGGGCTTTGGACAGTTCGGTCTTGCCTACTCCGGTCGGGCCGAGGAATAGAAATGTCCCTATTGGCCGGTTCGGGTCTCCCAGGCCCGACCGGCTCCTTCTGACCGCATTGCAAAGTGCCGTGACTGCTTCATCCTGCCCCACTATAAGCCGGCGAATGGATTCTTCCATTTTGAGCAGGCGCTCGCGCTCTCCGCTCAGCAATCTCGCCACCGGTATCCCCGTCCATTTGGATACAACTCCGGCGATGTGCTCTTCGGTCACTTCGTTACGAATCATTTTGCCTCTATCGGATTTGGAAATCTGGGTTTCTCTTTTTTCAAGCTCCTTTTTCAGATTCGTAATAGTTTCGTACTTCAAGCGGGCGGCGGTTTCCAGGTCGCCTTTGCGCTGGGCATCTTCGAACTGGTTTTGAGCATCTTCAATTTTTTCTTTCAGGGCTTTTATCTGGTCGATATCGCCCCTTTCGCTTTCCCATTGTGCAGTGAGTTTTTTGTCCTGCTGTTGCAGCTCGGCCAACTGATTTTCTGTATTCTTTAATCGTTCTTTACTGGCATCGTCGCTTTCCTTTTTCAGGGCTTCGCGTTCGATTTGGAACTGAATAATTTTTCTGCGAATACCGTCCAGCTCAGCCGGCAGCGAGTCATTTTCAATTCGCAGTTTCGAGGCCGACTCGTCAATCAAATCTATTGCCTTGTCCGGCAGCCAGCGGTCGGTAATATAGCGGTTTGACAAAGTCGCAGCCGCGACAAGTGCCGAGTCGGTAATCCTAACCCCGTGATGGGTATCATAACGGCCTTTGAGCCCTCGAAGGATGGCTATGGTTTCTTCGACGCTCGGCGGGTCAATCAAAATCGGCTGAAAACGCCTCTCGAGCGCAGCGTCTTTTTCGACATACTTTCGATAATCGTCGATGGTAGTCGCTCCAATACAGCGCAGATCGCCCCGGGCAAGTGATGGTTTTAACAAATTGCCTGCATCAACCGCACCTTCAGCTTTGCCCGCCCCTACGACGGTATGTAATTCGTCGATGAAGAGGATTATTTGTCCTTCAGCGGCGATGACTTCTTTAAGTACGGCTTTGAGCCGGTCCTCAAATTCGCCCCTGAATTTTGTACCTGCAATCAGCGCTCCCATATCCAGAGCAACGATTCTTTTGTTCTTCAAACCCGTGGGGACATCGCCCGCGATTATCCGTTGAGCGAGGCCTTCGACGATTGCGGTTTTGCCGACGCCCGGCTCGCCTATCAGTACCGGATTATTTTTCGTTCGCCGGTTGAGGACCTGCATACATCGTCGAATCTCTTCATCTCTGCCGATGACCGGGTCGAGCTTTCCCTTGCGAGCCATCTCCAAAAGGTCAATCCCATAGCGCTCCAGAGCTTTATATTTATCCTCCGGATTCTGGTCGGTTATTTTTTCCGGCCCGCGAATTTCTTTTATGGCGTTTTCAACTTGTTCGGGTGTTATTGAGTTGAGCCGGAGAATCTCTTTCGCATCACTTTGTACCGAATTTAGTGCTATTAGCAGATGCTCCACGCTCAAGTATTCGTCGCCCATTGCATCAGCCCTGTTTTGGGCATCCAGAACAACCTGACTGAAAGCCGGGTCAGGCATAAGCTGATTACCACTGCTGCCCTGCGGCAGCCGCCCAAGCTCGCTCTCGGTCATCTCCCTAATTCGCGGGACATTGGCGCCTATCTTTTTCAAAATCTCAACCGCAATGCCGCTGTCCTCACCGCAAACCACGCCTAATAGATGCAATGGTGATGTAACAGTATGGGACTTTGCCATCGCGAGCTGCTGAGCAGTTGCCAATGCCTCCTGGGCTTTTAGTGTGAATTTGTCGAATTTCATTTCTAAACCTTTTTATCGCAAGCTGAGCTCCAATTATATACATACTCCTTAAATAAACTAAGCAAATAGTGTGCCCGAACAAGCCAAAATTGTAATTGCCGTTATAATAAGCAATTACAGCTTTCTTGTTCTTCTGCGTGTGTGCCAATTTGGCAGGTCTAATCCTTTGTTCCGGCGCATCTGCAGCACACCTGGATAACACAGCGGATTTCTACAACCTCCCCGGATGGTTTTTGGCAAATCCCGGCTATTTCAGCATACAGCAGGGGGCAAATATTTCATATAGTGAAGTGCTCGGCT